>Ga0116159_1001091_pt1 | contig 29761 bp, 20 predicted proteins | sample AD_JPNAS1_MetaG_FD_89878 | JGI IMG/M metagenome (GOLD analysis project Ga0116159, IMG submission 89878) | Active sludge microbial communities of municipal wastewater-treating anaerobic digesters from Japan - AD_JPNAS1_MetaG | ecosystem: Engineered > Bioreactor > Anaerobic > Digestate | place...
CCACGGAAGTCAAGGATGTCTATCTGCACGATGCGGCAGTCCAGTATTATGTCGTGACCGGCCTGGGTCTGACCATTTCCAAAGTCTACATCGTTCATATCAACAACGAATACGTAAGACAGGGCGATATAGAACCTGAGAAGCTCTTTACCATTGTCGATTTGACTGCATCCGTCAGAGAAGACCAGGCATTGGTTACAGAGGAAATCAAACGTCAGAAGAAGATGCTTGAGGGGGCGATGCCGGCGATCGATATCGGCGAGCATTGCGGCAATCCCTATGAATGCGATTTCAAGGAGCATTGCTGGGAGCACATACCGGAATACTCTGTATTTGACCTTCGGGGGAAAGGCGCGAAGGCATTTGATCTGTACAGAAATGGGATCATCCGGTTTCAGGATATCCCGTTGGACATCCTGACCCCATCCCAGAGGATGCAGGTTGAGTCATATTTGAACAAAAAGGATTACATCGATCCAGACGGAGTGAGGACTTTTCTTAAACCCCTCTCGTATCCGCTCTATTTCCTGGATTTCGAAACACTGTCTTCCCCGATTCCATTATGGGACGGAATCAGGCCCTGGCAGCAGGTCCCCTTCCAGTACTCACTCCATATTCTTGAGAAAGAGAGGGGGAAATTAAGGCACCTTGAATACCTGGCGTCACCCAACGCGGATCCGAGACGGGAACTCGTTGAAACGCTCCTTGATGCGATCCCGTCCGGCGCCTGCGTCGTTCACTATACCGCGTTCGAGAAAACGAGGCTGTCCGATCTCGCCGGGTGGTTCCCTGAGCACAGGAAAAGAATCGAGCGGATCATGGGCAACATGGTGGATCTTGCCAGTCCCTTCAAAAGCAGGGACTGCTACCTTTGGCAGATGAACGGTTCATACTCCATAAAAGCGGTTCTTCCTGCCCTCGTTCCGGAACTCAGTTATGACGATATGTCGATCAGCGATGGAGGCATGGCGTCACAGGCCTACTTCAATATGTGTAATGCCACGGACCGGAAGGAAATTGAGGAGATACGAAAAGCTCTCCTGGATTACTGTGGGCTCGATACCCTTGCCATGGTGAAGGTTGTTGAGAGACTCCGGAATTTCTGCGGAAATTAGCATTGGCCCGTTTCGATGGGCCTACTCGGAACACAAAGGTCGATCCGAGTAGGAAATGATTTTCAGGAAATTCGGAGGCAGATGTGGTGGCCACGCACTGATGGTTAAGAACAGAACAGTCGTTTTCATGGGCGGAAAAGAGGGACGATCGGGATAGATGAGCTGGACGCTCATCTTCACCAAGCCTAAGGTGGGGCGTATGCTGAATGTGGGGAAGAAAGACGTATTGCTTCTTCCTTAACGAGTGGAAGAAATCACATAAATCAAAACAGGAGGAAGCATGATCCATTTCATCCATGCTGCTGATGTTCACTTGGACAGCCCTCTGATTGGGTTGGCGAGATATGGTGATGTACCTGTTGATGAAATCCGAGGTGCATCCCGGCGAGCTTTTGAAAATCTCGTTGAATTGGCGCTACGAGAAGGTGTTGCATTTCTCATCCTGGCAGGTGATCTCTATGACGGAGACTGGAAGGATTATAATACGGGAATTTTTATTGCTCGCCAAATGTCCCGTTTGAAGGACGCGAACATCCGCGTCTTCATAACCGCCGGCAATCACGATGCAGCAAGCCAGATAACCCGATCCCTGAAATTACCCGATAACGTCCATCTTTTTTCTACCCGCAGAGCTGAAAGTGTGCCTTTGCCCGAGTTAAACGTGATCATTCACGGACGGGGATTTACCGACAGGATAGTATCCGATGACATTTCGAAGCAATATCCTCCGGCACAGGAAGGAGTCTTTAACATTGGTGTTCTGCACACGAGCTTGAATGGCCGTGAGGGACATGATGTTTATGCCCCCTGCACCATCGACGGTTTGAAGGCGAAGGGATATCAGTATTGGGCTCTGGGACATGTTCACCGTCATGAAGTCATATCGTCTGATCCGTGGGTAGTTTATCCAGGCAACCTGCAGGGCAGGCATATCAGGGAAACGGGTGCCAAAGGTTGCGTCATTGTCCAAGTCGATGATTCGGAGGTTACAGATATTCGTCATGAGAGTGTGGACATTCTTCGCTGGACCGTGGCCGAGGTAGATGCATCCGGAACGAAGGATGCGTCGGATATTATGGATCTGGCGGCGAAAGCACTTGATCAGGAATGGAGCAAGCACGGTGGTATGCCGGTAATCGCCCGTTTACGAATCATCGGTTCCTCTGCCGTCCATGATGTTTTTAGAGCAAATCCCGATCACTGGGAAGCACAGTTCCGTGCTGCAGCCCAAGAGCACGGCAACGGTCGTTTATGGATCGAAAAGGTACTGTTTCACACTCGACCGGAAGCCGATATCGAAGAGCGGGTCGGCGACGAGGCCATTACGGCTATTTTGAATGAACTGCGTCTGCTCACTGCCGATCCTACACAGGTAGTCGGTCTGCTGGATGATCTTAATCAATTGAAACAGAGATTACCGGCAGATATTCTGCTGGGACCAAACAGCGCTGATCCCACGGATCCGCAAGTCATGGCCCGTATGCTTTCCGAGGCGCGTGAATTTCTTGAATCACGGTTGCTGAAAGGAGGCATACAAACATGAGGATTCTGGAGCTTTATTTAAAAGCATATGGTCCTTTTACGGACGTAGGGATTTCTTTTGAAGAATCGCTGTCCGGCCTTTATATCATTTATGGTGGGAATGAAGCGGGAAAGAGCTCTGCCTTGCGCGCACTGACAGATTTCTTATACGGCATTCCCGAACGCACTCGTGACGGTTTTCTGCACGGCAATGATGAACTGCGGATTGGCGGGCGAATCTGTCTGCGGGAGGGTCGAGAGAGAAGCTTTCTCCGTCGCAAGGGTCGTAAGAATACATTATTGACTGCCGATGGGCATCCCGTGGGGGACGATGAACTGACACCTTATCGGGCAGGTATCAGCCGGGATATGTTCACTACAATGTTCGGCATTGACCATGATGAACTCGTCCGCGGTGGTAACGATATCCTGGCCAACAGAGGAAGGGTCGGCGAGGCGCTATTGACCGCGGCCATCGGTACGGAGAAATTCCGCGCCCTGTTGGAAGAACTGGAAAGCGCATCTCATGAACTCTTTCGACCACAAGCGAGCAAACCACGCATCAACGCGAGTATCTCGGAATTCAAGGTGCTCCGGGAAAAAGCCCGGAAAGAGTCCTTGCCGGCTCGGGAATGGGACCAGCACTGGAGAAGGCGTCAAGATTTGGAACTGGAACTGCGCCAGATGGATGCGAAGATCAAGGAATTGCAGATTGAGCAACATCGCCTGGCCAGGATTCAGAGGGTTTCGAAAGGCCTGGCGGAAAGGCAAGATCTATTCGCCAAGCTCTCCGCTATGGGGACGGTTCATGTCCTGGCCGCCGATTTCCCCATGCGGCGTGCCTCTTGTTTAAAGGACTGGGAAAATGCCAGAGACGAGGTGGAGAGAACAAAGAAGAAACTTGAGCAACTGCGAGTATCTTTCGGTGAATTGAAGACGCCGTCTCCGTTGCTCAATGAAGCGGTAACCATAGATGATCTTCAACAGGACCTCGGCAGTCATCTGAAGGCGCTGAAAGATAGGCCCGATCTGGATGGTCGTCTGAGGCAAATGAAAAACGAGGCCCGCCGCCTGATGGAAACCATCGGTATCGACACCGGTCTTGATTCTATAGGCGAGGTGGTGACTCGTGTAGAAAGAAACCGTGCGTTGGTGCTTGAGTTGGCCCGACTCTATGAAGCTGTCCTGACCACGGGAAAGAAGGCGGAGAAGGCATGGGAACGAAAAATCCGTGAACAGGAAGGGATGCAAAAGGAATATCAAGAGCTGCCGGAGATACTTGATCCATCGCCCTTGCAGGAAGCGGTAAGTAAGGCCCGAAGGGCCGGCGACTTGGATAGTGAACTTACCAAAGCCCGTAAAGGAGCCAAGGCAACGGAAAAGAAAGCGCAGTCTTTGCTGGCGAATCTTGGGCTGTGGAGCGGTGATATGGTCAACGCCCTCCTTCTCCCTGTGCCGGCAAAAGAATCTCTTGATCGCTTCGAGGGGGAATTTCAATCCCTTATCGAAAATCGTAAGGAAATCGAAAGAGACAATAGGGAAATCACTGCGGAAAGCCTTGAGGTACAAAAAAAGCTCGACAGCTTTACCCGGACTGGCATGGTCCCAACCGAGGCTGATCTTGATGAATCACGCAACAGGCGGCAATCCGGATGGACGCTGATTCGCCGGGTGTTGGTGGACGGAATCAATGACGAGGAAGCAAACCGCGCCTTTAATCCCGAATTGCCATTGCCAAATGCCTACGAAGAATCTGTTGCCAATGCAGACGACGTTGCCGATCGACTTCGTAGAGAAGCGCAGCGCGTCCATGTTCTTGCAGACCTTCAGGCCGCTGAAAGTTCACTGGCAGAGCGTCGTAAGAATATGGAAACGGAACTGACAATTCAGATGGAAAAGGAAACCAGCGTGGTAAATGAATGGCAGGCTTTATGGGCGCCATGTATCATCAAACCCCTGTCTCCAAAGGAAATGCGGGCTTGGCTGGTATCCTTGCGAGAACTCCGGGACGCAATCGGTCAGATGAATTCCGCAGTTGATGATCTGAATGAATTGGAAACGAAATATGAATCCTCTGTGCAAAGCCTTAAAGAAGCCATGCGGGCTTTCAGATCGGACGTGGATCAAAAAAAATGGTTGTTTCAGGACCTCCTTCAGGAAGCTGACCGCGATCGGGAAAGCATCCTTGAGAATATTAGAAAACATCAGGAACTAAAGAAACAAATAGGGAAGCATGCTCAGCAGATTCAAGAGGCCTTGAAAGAAAAAGAAACAGCCGCTGCTGAACTTCTTGACTGGCAGGAAAAATGGCATACAGCCATGACAGGGCTTGGACTGGCGCCATACACCCTTCCCGCCCAGGCAATGTCCGTATTAGAACAGTACACCGATCTGTTCGGACAGGTAAAAAGCATCACCGATATGGAACGCCGCATCTGGGCCATTAATGAAGAGGTCACGCGCTTTGAAGAGAAAGTCAGAGAATTTGCCCACAGTAAGGTCCCAGAGTATGCAGCGTATCCAACTCAAGAGATTGTCTTGCGCTTAAAGGAAGAGGTGGATAATGCCAGAATCTTGCAGGAAGAGCGCCAGAACTATGTCCAGCGCATCAAAGAAATGGAAGATGACTTGGGCACCGCTGAGGTGACATATAAGCTCATGGAACGGAAAGTTTCGGATCTGCTCAAAGAAGCATTATGTCATGATCCATCGGAATTTGAAGGAGCGGAAAACAGATCGTTGGATTATCTGCGGCATAAGAATCGTCTTGAAACCGTGGAGCAGTTTCTTTTGGAAAACGGTGATGGACTGTCCATACAAAGCCTCCAAGCTGAAGCTGCTTCCATACCTACGGATGAAATACCGACTGCCCTGGCCAAGGTCAATGAAAACGTGGATGAGCGTATATCCTACAGACAGGAACTGAACACGAAAATCGGAGAAGAGAACGCCGAGCTACGCAGAATGGACGGCTTATCAATTGCCGCCGATGCAGAAGAACAGGCACAGGCCATTCTTGCCTTGCTTTGTACTGATGTTGAAAAATATCATCGCGCCAGGACGGCTTTCTTTCTTCTGAAAAATGCCATGGACCGCTATCGTGAGAAGAACCAGGCACCTTTGCTGATCAGAGCCGGTGAAATCTTTTCTCGATTGACTGCCGGGGCTTTCCCAAAGCTTACGACGGATATCGGATCGGAAGATGAACCTGTTCTCACAGCTCTGAGAAATGATGGCGCGCGCCTGGGAGTCGAAGGCATGAGCTCGGGGACACGAGATCAGCTGTACCTCTCGCTGCGGTTAGCGACGGCGGAAACATACCTGCACGGGGAGCCTATGCCTTTCATCGTGGATGACGTCCTGGTCAATTTCGACGAGGCACGGGCTGCTGCAACCCTGCGTGTGCTTCAGGAAATGGCGGAGCGAACCCAGGTGATACTATTTACGCACCATCGTCATATAGTTGATATGGCAACTGAGATTGTAAAAGAGAGACCGGGGATAATGATAAAGAATCTCTAAGTGCAATCGGCATTTTCATCGCGATGACCGTGCATATATGAGCCAATAATTGCCTATTTTTGCGTACATTTGCCGGCAAAAGCGGTTGACAATCGGCAAGAATCGCCCTATTGTTCGCGTATTCTTGAGAAAAACTCATTGTCTTTCGCCCGCTTCGATTCTCGTCTTCGGGCAACGGCGATCAAACAGCACCTTGTGGGGTTAGAGACATGGCCGAGATGGAAGACCGATGGCTCTCCGTGGATGAAATATCCAAGCACCTCGGTGTCAGCAGCGACACCGTGTATCGGTGGATTGAAAAACACAGCATGCCGGCGCACAGACTGGGGCGGCTTTGGAAGTTTAAGAAAGATGAAATCGATAGCTGGGTTAAGGCTGGCGGCGCTTCGAAGCAGGGCAAAGCAAAGCCCAAAGGTGCTGCGGCAAAAGAGAAGCGGAAATGATTCTTCTGAACGAACAAGATCAAACCATTCGTATAAGGAGTTACGAGGCGCCAAGTGCCTAAGCTTTCTTTAGCAAAACTGGAACGCCACCTCTATGGCGCTGCGGATATCCTTCGCCGGGAAGGCATGGATGCATCTACCTACAAGGATTTCATCTTCGGGATGCTGTTTCTGAAGCGATGCTCGGATGTCTTCGAAGCGGACTACGAAAAAATCGTGCAGAAAAAGACCGCCCGGGGTGTTGATATCCATGAGGCCCAGGCCCATTATGGTGAAAATCCCGACTATTATGATGACTTCTTTGTCCCTCTTCGCGCCCGCTGGTCATATCTGCAAAGCAAGCTGAACGATGCCTCGGAGCCCTTTGGCGCCGTCCTGGACAAGGCGCTTGCCGCTTTAAGTGAAGCGAATGAGAGGCTTCAGCATGTTCTGGACCACATCCAATTCATGAAGGTTCAGAGCAACAAACGCATTGTTTCCGATGAAGCCTGCAAGGATCTGGTTCGCCACTTCAACCGATACCGCCTTCGTAATGAGGACTTTCAGTTTTCCGACCTTCTCGGCTCCGCCTACGAATTCCTCATCAATATGTTTGCCGAATCAGCCGGTAAGAAAGGTGGAGATTTCTATACCCCCCGCGATGTCATCCGAATGATGGTCCGCGTTCTGAACCCCACCCCGGGGATGAGCATCTACGACCCCACATGCGGTTCCGGCGGCATGCTGATCATCAGCCGCGAATATATCGAGCAGTCCGGCGGCGACCCTACCAACCTGCGCCTCTGCGGCCAGGTGAATGATCCTTCTGCATGGTCCATCTGCAAAATCAATATGCTCTTGCACGGCGTACGCGGTGCGGACATCAAACTGGAAGACACGCTCCTGCACCCCCTCCACCGGGAGGGCGGCGAACTCGAACGGTTTGATCGGGTCATTGCCAATCCGCCGTTCAGTCAGAACTATACGAAGAGCAATATGGAGTTTCCGGAGCGCTATCGCTGGGGCTGGTGTCCGACGTCGGGCAAAAAAGCGGATTTGATGTTTGCTCAACACATGCTGGCGGTCTGCAAACCGGGCGGCATGGTGGCGACCGTCATGCCCCACGGCGTGTTATTCCGCGGCGGGGCGGAAAAGGAGATCCGCAAGAAATTTCTGCAGCAGGATCTGATCGAAGCGATCATCAGCCTGCCGCAAAACCTCTTTTATGGGGCAAGTATTCCGGCCTGTATCCTGATCATGCGCTCCAATATCACCGGCCGGACTCCGAACCCCAACAAGCCGGAGAATCGGCGCGGCCGGGTGCTGTTTATCAATGCGGACGATGAGTATCTGGCCGGTCGGGCGCAGAATTACCTGCGCCCGGAAGACATTGAAAAAATCGCCTCCACCTATGAGCGATATGCTGAAGTTCCCAATTACTCCAGAGTTGTGGCGCTCGACGAGATCGCGGATGCTGCCAATGACTACAACCTCAATGTTCGCCGCTATGTGGATAATTCCCCGCCGCCAGAGCCGCATGATGTGCGGGCGCATCTCGCCGGCGGCATCCCTGTCTCCGAGATTGAAGCCCGGACTTCGCTCTTCGAATCCCTTGGGTTTGCGCCGGACGTGCTATTCGCCCGCAGGCCCGATGATGACCGTTACCGTGATTTCAATGCGGTAATCACGGAACGACCCGCCGTTGCCAGGATCATAGAAACAGATGCCGGGTTGCAGGCGCGGACAGGAGCGATCAAAGACGCGCTGACCGGGTGGTGGGCCTCCCACACTGGGAGTCTGGTCGCTCTGCCGCAAGGCCGCAACCTCAATGCGGTGCGCTCGGCATTCCTCCAGGGGTTTGCTGCAGCACTGCTCCCGCTCGGGGTGCTGGGCAATTTCAAATTATCCGGCGTGGTCGCCGCCTGGTGGACCGACAGCTTGCCGGATTTCAAGACCCTGATGGAAAACGGCTTTTGCGGCGTGGTCGACGGCTGGATCGACGCCATTGCCGACGCGGTGGAAGATGACGACAGCGTGGGTCCGGCCTTTGATCCCTTTAGCCATAAGCTGGTCAAACGGACCATGGCCGATTATCTCCAGCAAATCGACGATGCCAAGGCCGAGATCGCCCGCCTGAAGGGTGAAAAAGAGGCCTTCGAGCAAAGCAATCCGCCGGACGATGCCGACGATGAGGAGTTGGCATCCTGGAATTACGCCAAGGACCTCGATCGCCAGGTCAAGGAGCTAAAGACGGAATTCAAGGATGCTTTGAAAAGGCTGACCAAGCTCGAAAGAGGGGCCAACAAAAAGAAAGCCACCGCCGCCGACCGTAGCAACGCAGAAACTGCCCAGCTTGACCTGCAACCCTATTTTGACCAAATGGCGGCCCTTGAGGCGGAGCGTGTGCCTTACGAGCAGATCAAGAGGGACCTTGCCGCCGCCAGGGCCACATTCCGGACCCTCACCAACGCCTTTGTGGATGAGTTAAAGAGACGCTGTGCGGCACTCAGCGAGGATGAGAAGCAGGCATTAGTGCTCGAACTCTTTGCCCAAGACCTTCACGCCGGCCTCGATGGCGCGGTCAAGGATAGACAGCAGGAATTGGTGAGGTTTGTTGAAAACCTGTGGGACAAGTATCGGGTGGCACTTGATTCCATACAAGCAGACCGTAATAGCGTTGTAAGCAGAATGGAAAACATTATACGACGGATAGGATACCGATAACTATGCGTCAATTAAAACAACTGAATCAAGTAGCAACGATTCTGATGGGACAATCCCCTTCATCAAGCGCATGCTCTGAAGATGGTTCAGGGCTTCCTTTTATCCAAGGTAATGCTGAATTCGGCACTCGTTACCCTACGCCAAGGTTAAGATGTTCTGTACCAACACGGATTTGTGAGAAGGGTGACTATCTGCTCAGCGTCCGTGCCCCGGTCGGGGAATTAAATCAATCAAATCTGAAAATGGTTATCGGGCGTGGTCTTTCAGCTATTCGTTTTTCTGATTACGATCAGCGGTTCGCTTGGCACTCATTAAAATCAGCCGTTCACAAGTTAGACCGATTAGCCCAAGGATCAACATTTGTTGCCGTAAATCGCCATGATGTAGAATGCTTAGAAATACCGTGGTTTTCTGAGGAATGTAATAGACAGAATGTCGCCCACGTTCTGGACACCATCGACAAAGCCATTGCCGCGACCGAAGCAGTGATCGCGAAGCTCAAGCAAGCGCGGGCGGGTATGCTGCACGACCTGTTGAGCTATGGCCTTGATGAAAACGGCCAACTCCGGGATCCCATCGCTCATCGAGAGGAATTTAAAGATTCCCCCCATGGCTACATACCCCGCCAATGGGAATTTAAGCAGTTGAAAGACCTTGTCCCTGCAAATCGTCGTATTACTTACGGCATAGTCCAACCTGGCGAGTTCAATCCAAATGGAGTCTTATTGATAAGGGGACAAGACTACATTAAAGGATGGGCATTACGCGATTCGTTCTTCAAAGTAGCCCCTTCCCGCCACGAAGCCTACCGACGCTCACTCACAAAGGCCGGTGATCTTCTGATTTGCATCGTCGGTGCTACCACTGGTGCGGTGGCTCAAGTTCCGGCATGGATTGAAGAGGCGAACATCACGCAGACAACCGCAAGAGTAGCTTGTGACCCAGAGAAGCTAGTAGCGCGGTTTGCGCTACATGTCCTTCGCTCAGAGCTTGGGCAAAAGCAGGTCCGCCGCTATGTTAAGGGCTCAGCACAGCCTGGGTTAAATCTTCAGGATGTCGAAGTGTTCTGGACACCATTGCCCGAACGTGATGAGCAACGGGCTATCGCACAGATTTTAGACCACCACATCGAAAACGAATTATCAGCGACAAACGAGTTGGAAAAGTTGCACCAGCTAAAATCCGGCCTCCTAGACGAACTGCTCACCGGTCGAGTTCGTGTTCCGGAAACCATCATGGAAGGAGCTGCTGTGGCATGAAGTCGCGGTCAAAGGAATTGCTAGACCGGGCGATATCGGCAATGGTGGCCGCTATCGAAATTTACAACAAGCCCGGATTCCCTTATCGAACAGAGTCGTTCACGATTCTGGCCATCAATGGGTGGGAACTCCTCTTGAAAGCCAAGTGGCTTGCCGATCACCGGAACCAGGAGCGCAGTCTGTATGTCCGTGAAACCCGGGAGAACGCCGACGGGAAAAAGAGCAAGAAGAAATATGTGAAGCGAACCGATGCCGGAAATCCATTCACGCACAGCCTTAGCCGCTTGGCAAAAAAATTAGTCGAAGAAGAAAAGCTCGATTCCCGAGCTTGGCAAAACATCCAGCTTCTTTTGGAACTTCGAGATTCCGCCGTGCATTTCTATAATCAGTCTCCGGCGTTTCGGGTGCGTCTGCAGGAGATTGGAGCGGCCTGTGCCAAGAACTTCGCCACCGCCGTTCACGACTGGTTCGACAGGGAGTTGACGGAGTTTGAATTGCACCTGATGCCGCTGGCCTTTGTCGATCTACCATCCAACATGGATGGCTTTCTGCTCAATGCGGAGGAGAAGAACTTTCTATCCTTCCTTGAGGAACTCGACAAGAACCAGGCTGACCCGGAATCACCTTATTCGGTAACGGTGAACATTGAGCTCAAGTTTACCCGGTCCAAGGCCAAGGATGCGTTGACCGCCCAGCTTACCAACGATCCCAATGCCCCGGCCGTGCGGCTCACCGATGAGCAGATCCGTGAGAGGTATCCGTGGAACTACCAGAAGCTGACTGGCGAATGCGTAAAGCGATATAGCGATTTCAAACAGGATAAAGCTTATCACACCATCCGAAAAGGACTCCAAACCGACTTTCGCTTCGGAGCGATTCGTTTTCTTGATCCAGGGAACCCTAAGAGTGCTAAAAAGCCCTTCTTCAATCCCAATATTATGAATGAACTCGACAAGCACTATGCGAAAAAACGGCTGATCCGGAGGGAAAAATGAGCAAAGAAGATTCAGACCCTCACGACGAACTCCGAAAGGGCGAGGTCGTCCTCTATCAGACTGAGGACGGACGGGTGAAGCTGGAGGTCCGGCTGCAGGATGAAACCGTATGGCTGACGCAGCAGTTGATCGCCGAGCTGTTTCAGACCACCGTTCCCAATATCAGCATGCACATCCGCAACATATACGAGGAAGGCGAACTGACACCGGAGGCAACTATTAAGAAATTCTTAACAGTTCGCCGTGAAGGCCGTCGGGATGTGCGCCGGGAGTTGGATTTCTACAATCTGGACCTTATCATTTCGGTGGGTTACCGGGTAAAGAGCCTGATCGCCACTCGTTTTCGCATCTGGGCCACCCAGCGGCTGAAGGAGTATATCGTCAAAGGCTTTACCATGGACGATGAACGGCTAAAAAACCCGCCGGTAAAGGGTTCCGTCGTCCCTGACTATTTCGACGAGATGCTGGCCCGCATCCGCGATATCCGCGCCAGTGAACGGCGCATGTACCTCCGGGTGCGCGAAATATTTGCCATGGCGGCGGATTATGAGCCGACCTGGAGCGAAACCACCAAATTCTTCAGTGTGATCCAGAACAAACTGCATTTTGCAGCCACCGGCATGACTGCCGCCGAGCTGATTCAATCCCGGGCCGATCATCTCTTGCCCAACATGGGTCTGACCGCCTGGAAAGGCGGCGAAGTCCGTAAAACCGATGTGAGCACCGCCAAGAATTACCTGAATGAAAAGGAAATTGAGGAACTGAACCGCATTGTGACCATGTGGCTGGACTTTGCCGAGGATCAGGCCAAACGGCGCAAGCAGGTGTTTATGAGGGACTGGGAGCGGAAGCTCGATGAGTTTTTGCGTTTCAATGAGCGACGGGTGCTCCTTACCGCAGGCAAAGTCAGTAAGCAGGCCGCCGAAGACCACGCCAAGGGGGAATACGAAAAGTTCGAGGTGCGCCGCAGGAAATATAAGGAGACCCTTGGCGAGGCGGAAGCGATCAAGCAACTGGAAACAGCAGCGCGGCAACTCACTGAAGGGAAACCCAAGGGCAAAAAGGGAAGCAAATGAGCAAGATCCAATGGGAATATGACCTGGTCGAGCGTCCTTTCTGCGAACAGCTCAAAACGATGGGCTGGTCATGGATCGAAGGCGACGTTGATGTACCGGAGCTGACGGAGCGCGAGAGTTTCCGGGAGGTCTTACTTGCGGGACGGTTGGCAGCTGCACTGGTGCGGATCAATCTCCGCAGCGGGCGGCCCTGGCTCGACGAAACACGCATCACCAGATCAATCCTGGATCTGGAGCGAGCCCCAGGTCATCGACTAATGGAGGTCAACCAGGCCGCGACGGAACTCTTGCTCAAGGGGACCGTGGTCGATGGCCTGCCGGATTGGGACAACGGCAGGCCGCAGCCGATCCGCTATATCGACTTTGACCATCCCGAGAACAACGATTTTCTGGTGATCAACCAGTTTAAGGTGGAATTGACGAGCGGCCGCGGGCATGTCATCCCCGATGCCGTGTTGTTCATCAACGGCATCCCGATTGTGGTGGCCGAGTTCAAGAGCCCCGGCATTGAAAATCCCATGCATGAGGCCATCAACCAATTGCTCCGCTACTCGAACCAGCGCCGAGAACTTTTCCCGACCCTTTATACCGACAACGAAGGCGTCGAAAAGCTGTTTCACACCAACCAGCTGCTGATCGCGAGCTACTTTTTCGAGGCCCGGGCGGCGACCATCGGCGCACCACCGGAAGCCTACCTGGAATGGTCCGACACAAGCCCGGTTCCCATGAGCACGGTGGCTGAAGAGCTGAAGCTCTTCTTCGCCAATGAGGATTTCGAAGAGGCCAAGGGCGAGATGCTGGCGGTCGGACCTGAACAGACCGAACGCGTCGGCACGCCGATTTTTTTCCGCAAGACAGAGCAACGCCCCGAGGCATTGCGAAGCGTGCAGGGGGCGGCCCTGCACAGCCAGCAGGTTTTGACGGCGGGAATGCTCCGTCCAGCGCATTTGTTGGACATGATGCACAATTTTACCGTCTTTCAGCAGGTGGATGGCAAGACCCGCAAAGTGGTCGCCCGTTATCAGCAGTTCCGAGCCATTCAAAAAGCCGTACTCAGGCTCCAGGAAGGCCGCACAAAGCCGCAAGGGGCCGAGCAGGACGAAAGAGGCGGTATCATCTGGCACACGCAGGGATCTGGGAAGAGCCTCAGCATGGTGTTCCTGGTTCGTAAAATGCGGACCCTTGAGGGGCTCAAACAGTACAAGATCGTGACAGTAACCGATCGGACCGATCTGGAAATTCAATTGCGAGAGACGGCGAGACTTTCCGGGGAAGCCGTTCGTCCCACAGATCAAGACCTGCGTACCCGGGAATCTTCCACGGCCCTGACCCAGCGCATTTTATCCGAGACGACGCCGGACATCGTCTTTGCCATGTTGCAGAAGTATCAGGATGTTGACCGGCTGGCTGCGAACGATGCGAAGGTCGCCATGACCATCTTCCGCAAGGAGAAGAAGCCCGGCAAGGACGAGCCGGTGGTGACGAAAGAGGTCACCTTTGAAGAAAATATAAGGTTCGCGGAGTTTCCCGTTCTCAATGAATCCGCTGAAATCCTGGTACTGGTGGACGAGGCCCACCGTTCCCACACCAGGTCCCTGCACCGCAATCTGAGACGCGCCCTGCCCAATGCGGCGATCATCGGCTTTACCGGCACGCCGATCCTGAGCAAAGAAAAGACAGAGACCAGGGAAATCTTCGGCGATTTCATCGACAAGTATCTCCTTCAGGATGCCGAATTGGACGGGGCCACGGTACCCATCCTTTACGAAGGCCGCACAGCAGACGGCCTCGTCAAAGATGCGCCAAGCCTCGACAAACTGTTCGAGGATATGTTCCGGACCTATACCCAGAAAGAACTGGCGATCATCAAAGCGAAGTATGGGACGGAGGGCGATGTACTCGAAGCGCCTTTGCTGATCGAACAGAAGGCCAGGGACATGCTGCGCCACTATGTGGGGGTTGTGTTGCCCGAGGGCTTCAAGGCCCAGGTCGTCACCACCAGCCGCCGCGCCGCCGTCGTTTTTCGCAATAAACTCCTGGCGGCCAGGGATGAACTTGTCAGAGATCTGGAGGCTCTTCCCGCCGCGATCCTGGCACTCCCAGACTATGAGATCGAACGGCTCGACCCACAAACACAATTCCTTGTGAGGGCGCACGCGTTGCTGCCTCTGATCCGAGCGCTGGATGCGGCGGTTGTCATTTCTGGAGATCATAACGATCCAGAATCGTGGTGGGATTGGTCGAATAAAGAGAAGCAGGACGAATATACCAAACGCTTCAAGCGTAAATTGGCGATCGAGCGTACGGAAAAGACTGATCCGCTGGCCATGATGGTTGTGAATAACATGTTGCTGACCGGTTTTGACGCCCCGATTGAGCAGGCGATGTACCTGGATCGGAAGGTGGTGGCGCATGACCTTCTGCAGGCCATTGCCCGTGTCAACAGAACCTGTGGTCGGAAAAAATGTGGATATGTCGTTGATTATATCGGCGTTGCACGGCATCTGAACGATGCCCTAAAGGACTATGACGGTGAGGATATCACCGGCACGCTCATTGATATCAATGTTGAACTGCCAAAGCTTCTCGATCGCAGAAATCGGGCCGTGGCGGTTTTTACCGATAGAGGCATTGCGGATCTCCAGGCCGAGGTTGAGGCGTGTGTTGATCTGTTGGCAGACCTGAAAATCCGTGCGGAATTTATCAATAAACTGCGCATGTTCTATGAGACGCTGAATATCTTGGAGCATCGTCCGGAAGTGCCTAACGATGTGTTCCGCGATGCAAAACTCCTTGGCTTCATCAATAAGGTGGCGGCGAACCTGTACCGCGATCCGTCCTTGAATCTTCTGGGTGTCGCGGAAAAGGTGAAAGCGCTGATCGATGCGCACATATCGGCACGGGGCGTTGACCCTAAGATACCTCCCACGACGATTACGGACGCCGAGTTTGAGAAGGTCCTACAAGCCCAGAGCAGCAGCCGGGCAAGGGCGGCTCAGATGCAGTACGCTATGCGATATCACATCATCGGTTTCAGCAATCAAAATCCTCTTTTTGCCCGCAAGATGAGCGAGAAGCTGGAGGAGATTCTCCAGCGGTTCAAGGATGACTGGGACGCCCTGGAAAGGGAGTTGCGGAAATTTATGGACGAACTGCGACGGGGTGATCGCAACGACTTCCCGGACCTCGACCCGCGTGTGCAGGTCCCCTTTGTGCGACTGATCCTTGAAGTTTGCTCGGAGGGTCGTCAATTGGACGAGAGTCAGAGAAGAACCGCCATAAGCACAGCTCTCGATATTGTGGAGCGAATCCGGCAGGAGATCGCCAAGGTGGGTTTCTGGAAGAACGCAGACCGTCGTGAACTGCTCACCAAACAACTTGTGCGGGACCTCGATGCATCGGGCGTCTGCCCGCCGGGAAAAGAACGAGACATCGCGCAGAGGCTGGTGGCCCTCGCAAAGGAGAACCACGAGAACCTGGTAAGAAAATGAACGAGGTGCTGGTTGTAGATAACCTGGAATTTGAAGTGCGACGGAGCCCGCGCCGTAAGACGCTGGGGCTCACGGTTGATCGCGCGGGCGAGCTTGTCGTGCACTCACCGGTAACGACGAGTAAAACCGAACTTCACAACTGGGTTGAACAAAAGCTTCTCTGGGTCCATCAGAAACTGCTTCGCAAGGAGGAATTCAGCCGCGGAAGCAGCAGGCTCGAGATGGTAAGCGGTGAAAATATTGCGTACCTCGGCCAGAATTATCGTCTAAGAATTGTGAAGAAACAATCTGTACCATTACGATTCGACGGACAATGGTTCTCCCTGCGAGAGCGGGATCGACTGGAAGCGCCGAGACATTTTCAGGCTTGGTATCAAGATACGGGCACCGAATGGCTCAAGGAGCGCGTCCGGTTCTGGGAGCCCAAGGCAGGCATTTCCGCCTCAAGGATAACCGTCAACGACCTCGGTTTTCGTTGGGGTTCGTGCGGAAAAAATGGAAGCCTCTACTTCAATTGGCGTCTCCTTCAGTTGCCGGTAAGTCTGGTTGATTATGTGATAGCCCATGAACTTGTCCATCTTCGCGAACGTAACCATACCCCGGAATTCTGGCGGATACTGGGACGTGTGCTCCCGGACTGGAAGGAACGCAAAGAGGAGCTGAGCCGCAAGCGGGCTGAAATGGTCTGGCGTATGGACGGAGGTGAAGCAGAAACGGGAATCAGGGTTTAGACATATTCTACCCGTTAGGACCGCTGCATAAGCAATGCAAATGAAGGCCAGGACAATAACTGCTTCCGTAGGACCAGTGGGCCTTGCCGAATTGCTTCGAGAACTCGACCGGTTGTTTGCGAAACGGGGGAGAATTGTCGGGAACATATATAATGTGAGGAACTCATTATGAATTGGGTTTTAATCGCAAGTACCACTACCTACCTATATTGTACCATTCAGGTTTTATTTTTCTTGGCATCAATCGTTCGATACATAAGACCTCTTTCCAAGCGCCTTGCGGAATTGAAAAAAAACAAAATTCTTATCAGTAATTTATTGTCATCTAATGCTGAAATCAATTTAAAGCGGAACGAATTAGAAGCAGAGCTGTTCAAAGGAGTGGCGTGGGCTAAGCATCAATTTCAGCATTATACGGCGGCTTGGCGAGATGCCCGATTTCATAGTGAAGAAAGAGCCGCCTGTACGGTGTCTCTTAAGTACTTCTTAACCCCCCAGATTGTTATCAATGCGGCGGCAAACCAAAAAACTGCAGAAGCTATACCGGGATTTTTCCTCGCAGGTGGAATATTTGGCACATTCCTAGGCATTGTGTTCGGCCTTGCCGGTGTTAATCTAACACAATCAGCCGAAGCAGGAGTACTACTTCAAGGAGTCCGCGGCATAGTTGAAGGAATGAAATTAGCATTTATTACCTCTCTTATCGGTATCATATCGTCTGTTGCTTTTTCATGGTGGCATCGTGGCATAGTACGTCGTCTGGAAATGGTCATCGCAGAAATCGATGATGATATAAGTGATCTATATCCGTGCATAACTGAAGAGTACTATGCAAGACAATGTCTCGAGAACCTCATGGATATCAAGGCGCAATTTCAAACTCTCGCGACTGATATTGCGCTGAAAATATCAGATAGCATGGCGCCGGCTTTGGACACGGCTGTTTCAAAACACTTGGTTCCAATCATTGGTGAAATGCAGGAGATCATGAACCGATTCTTTCAGAAGGCGGATGAAAGCCAAACAAAAGCTGTTGAGGAGATGCTTCAGCAGTATGTCAATATGCTTCAAGGATCTTTCGCAGATCAGATCAGCAAGATTATGAAGATGATAGAGGAAACGTCGGCTGCTCAAGAACAGATGAGAGAGGCCATCATTGACTTCAGCAAGAGACTTCAGGATCAGTTTAGCGTTCAAAGTGAGTTGCTGGCGAAAACTACACAGACCGTAAAATATTTTGACGATATTTTGGGTAACCTTGGCGACTGTGCATCAGACTTGAAAGAGGCGGCAAGCACGTCGCACGAAATGTCTGCGCTATTTTCTGAAGCTGCAAAAGCAATGGAGGGAATCAAATATATCAAAGAGAATCTTTCCGGCCTGACAACGGCGCTATCTAAGGATATCAGGGAACTCACGGAGTACGTTGAAAAGCTCATCAATAGAATGTCAACAGCCTTGAGTGAGCAGCTTACCGGTGCATTGAATTCATTCGATGACAAACTAGCTGAGGTCTTAAGCCGCTTCAGCGGCACGCTTGGAGAGACAAAGGACACCATAGGCGAGCTTCCTTCTTTTCTTGGTGATCTTTCCGGAAGTTTTGATGCCATTGCGACAAAGATGGAAACCCAGAAAGAGATCCTCGAAGAAATCAAGGGGACGACCAAAGGGCTCGTTTCGGAGAATATCGAAAAAGCCGTTGAGGCCGCATCTGCATTGTCATCATCAGTTGAGAGAATGGGGGCCGTAGCAGAATCTTTGCGCAGTTTTATGGAAAAATTCAGTGAAACGATTAAAATAACAGAGAATCTCAATCAACTTACCGAGAAAAACGAGAGGGAAATGCAACTCGATGTCGAGAGTACGGCTTCCAAAATTGATTGGGAAGTCGAAGTGCTATCATTGAAGAACGAGCTTTCATCCTTATTGGAAGGTGTTAAGATATTAAACGGGAATCTCAATGACGTAGGACGCAGGCTGGTAGATGATGTATTTCAGAAAATCGAGACGTCCCATGGACGAACGTTGGAGGAAATGAAGTACGTCCGCACACTGTTAGGGAAGATCGAAGGTTCTGCTGAAAATATTTCAAAGGCATTAACAGACTTCAAGAGACGGGAACCTGCTGAAAGGAAAGGTGTATTTGGAGGATTATTCAGTCGATGAGGCATATCTTTTCCAATCGCAAGGATGATTGGTCAAATAAAGAAAGAAACGAGCCTGAATCTTTCTGGGTTTCATATAGCGACTTGATGGCAGGGTTGTTGTTGATCTTTGCTTTGAGCACTGTTGCCATGATGGCAGGCATTGGTTATAGCTTTGCAAAACCTACAGAAATTATAAGAAAATGGCATAAGGCCATTCAGGAACTCATTACAGATCCTACATTGCAGTCGATTCCCGGCGTGGACATAGATAAAAAGACCGGTGCATTAGTCATATCGAGCGATCACCTCCAATTTAAGTTTAACGATAGTCGTCTTGGAGAGCTAGGCAAACAGCTTCTCAGGGATGTCGTTCCCAAATACCTGCAAATTATCCGTAGTAAACCGGGATTGGATGAGTTTATTGAAGTCATTGAAATAGCTGGACACACCGACAAAAGAGACGCTTCCGGCGCCAACCCGCAGATATCTCGAAATCGTGCCGCCTCCGTTTTCGACTATCTGCTAACGGAGCAGGCCATGACACCACATATAAATTTCCTAAAACAAAATGCTATCACTGTGGGATATGCAGATACTCGCTACCCTGCAGCGAACATTTGCCCCCATGATGAATGCGGCAATGCCAGACGGGTTGAGATAACCATTAGGCTTCGCAGCGATGAGGTACTTGGAGAGATATCGAGAATTCTTGACGAGTTACGATTCTGGCAAAACAGATGAGATTTGATTTCCACCCAAGGGCAATTGAGAAGATTTTGCCTGAAATAAGGCGAAAACACCAAATATTAGGACAAAGTGCTCGTGGATTGTCTCAGAGCATCATTGATAAGGTCAGAACCAAATTGATGGCTTGTCCGGCAGATGAACTAAAAAAGCTTGCCGTTGAGTTAACACCGGAAGAAATAAGGGCATGCATGTATCTCTTGGACGATCAGGTAGTGTCCGTTAAAGCAGCTGCTGTGCTTCTTCAGAGACCCCGAAAGGGTGTATTGCTCGACGTCTGGACAAAATGGAAACAAACATATCCGGGTCCTCCATATCTCGAGGTTGTTGTTAGAGGATTGATTGAAAAACTTGGTACGGCACCCTTGGTAGAAAGTGCCAATGCACCACAGTATGTATCAGTTTGGCTCAAGGAGTCACTTCTTACGTCAGGTGTTCTGGCACATTATCACCAGATGACGGGGCGGACTGGTTTAGATGCCTATCTTTTCACCTCAAAGATAAAAGAAGAGCACCGCCTTTTTCATGCTGTATGGCATAGATTACTTACCTCTGGGACAGGGGATCAACTCCTATCTGAATCGCCTGACCGAATACTGATGGAGTTTGTAAAGCCAACCACAGGAGGCGCAGACAAGATAGCCTATAGTCGGCACTATCTCAATACGCTGAGAATACAGTCTAAATGGTATGAGCCTCTTCTTGATTTCATTGTGAAGCGTTACGGCCGGCCCGCAAATCCAGATCAAATCGAAAACGCTTTTTGGCATGGTGTTGATGATGGTGCTAAGAGTGAATTCTTAAAATGGTACATTGCAAAGCAAATTACTGACTTTTTTGAAGGGGAGCGTGCTGATTTCTGGCGCTACTTCGTAAAAATGCGCTCTGTGCGTGACGTTCGGAAAATATTGAACGGTGATGGATTTATGCTGGATTTTGGCTCCTTTGGTGTTATCGAGTTTAAAATGATAGGCAATGCCGCCTATGTTTACCCGAGAGATATTTTTAGGCGCTTCTGGAGCGCCGCACAGAGATACTCGATACCCAGCTCTTTTAAGGAGCGAACTAAAACAGTAAGCGACGTGTATTGGGACGGTCGCATAATTCATTCAGGTGATTGGCAGCCGCATGCAAAGTCACGCATTGTAAAACTTATCAAAACGACATGATTCACACTCCAATGGACAAAAAATCTGTCTTTTTTCGCACGACATATGAATATGGCGGCATTCATGTCGTCTGGTTAGGTCCAGGCAATTGTCTCATCAAGTTTCCGATTATCTCAAACGAAGAAGCCACGTTAAAAACTTTGCAGGAAGATATACAAATCTGGGCTGCTCTTGAGGAACTTTGGCAGGACGGACTCTTGAGAGACAAAGGCGCTAATGCGTGGGTTGTCTTTTGGGAAGCCATAGATAGATTCAGTGACGATGAAGATTCACCCTTGGATACACTTGGCATACCGCGCCCTATGCCTCTTGAGATTGATGTCGTATCGCATGGATCTATAGCCGAGAATCATTTCAGAACATCTGTAGAAATAAGAGATCCCGTGAAGGGCACAATTCGTGACGGTGACTATCCCTGCGCTGGTCCCGCGATTATCCTTGACAAGTCGTCCATTCTCCCAATAACGCCTGCAATTCGTCTGTTAATGGAGGCGGCGCGCGGCAGGGATGTGGATTGGGACGACTTAGAATCAAGGATGGCATATCTTGCCCATGTCAAGTTGGCAGCCAGACAGGCGGGTGCACGACTCGATTCATACCTCCGGAATGAGGATTATGAAATTGTTGATAACGCATCTATTGATATCCGGGAAGATTCTCCCGAAGAGATTACTCTGATTCCACGAGTGCCGAATATTGATGAATTCGATCCATCAGGTGGTGAAGCTTTGACCGTGGGAAAGCCACCTACAGTACTGAGCAAACCCGGTCCAGGATTAAGAAGGAAAAGGCTGGTTATTGATAAAAAGTTGCGCCAAGCAATATCAGAATTACCACAAGGGGGGAAAGTTCTAGGTAGCGATGTTCCAGCTCTCCTTACTAATCCTGAACAAATTGTGCCGGAAGGTTTTGACCTTTCTTTATTCAGTGAGCGTGTAAAAGGAATAAAAACGCGTGTCTACAATTCGCGTCCCTATATTCATATCCGACGTTCGCAGGTGGGTGGTTGGTTTGAAGGTGTTCCGGGCGTTGAGCTGGAAGACTGGTCACCTTCGGAGCAGCCGGAAGGCACAGATGATTCAAAATTGTCAGGACTCTCACCCGAAACGTACAGGGAGCTTGTTCGGCGGGCCAAAGAAACGGGCGACCAGTATGTTCGTTGGAATGACGGTTGGGTAAGAATTGACAAATCGACGTCAGAGCGATTCGAAGACGTTATGAATGATTTGGCGACTCAAGAAGACGGGACTTTCCGCCTCCCTTCCGGGAGCATTCTTGATATCTACGAGAATTTGTCACTTTTGGAATTTGTCGACAAGAAGGCGCTAAAGGCCCTTGAGGGAGACCTCATGCCGGCAGATTTGCCAGATGAGTTTCCACCAGATAACTTTGGGGGTCAATTATACCCATATCAGGTTCAAGGCTATCGATGGCTGAGTCGTCTTCGTAAATATCAGATGGGCGGGTTACTTGCTGATGATATGGGGCTCGGAAAAACCATTCAGGTGATTGCTCATATCCTTCAATTAAAGAATCTGGGCTCATATGGCCCACATTTGATTGTTGTGCCAAAGACATTACTTGAGAATTGGGTGCGTGAAATAAATAAATTTTCCAATAAGTTATTGTCTGTACTCTTATATGATTCCAGTCATCGGCGGCTTGACCCAGATGATATTGATGGTTTTGATATTGTTCTTACAACTTACGAAACCTTGCGCAGAGATCAAGCAAGATTGGCAACCATTGACTGGAATATGGTTGTGTGTGACGAGGCGCAATACGCAAAAAACCCGACAGCGCAGAGAACATGTGCTGTAAAAGCACTTAAATCAAGACATCGTGCGGCTTTGACGGGCACGCCTGTAGAAAACGGCCTAATCGAATTTTGGTGTATCATGGACTTCGTGCAGCCGGGCTTACTGGGAAGCTGGGCGGATTTCCGTACGAAGTATGAGCGTCCAATTGTAGATTCTGGTACTGAGGAGAGAGAAATAATAATCAACAAACTGCTGGAGGAGATTCGTGGACACTACCTTAGGCGCCTCAAGAAGGAAATCCTAAAAGATCTTCCTCCAAAGATAGTTAATCATCATCAGGTGCCGCTTGATGATAAACAGTTACAACTCTATCGCGAAATCGCCCGCCAGGGAAGATCTGGCGGCAAGGGTGCCGCCCTCGCTGCCATTCAAAAGCTTCTTATTCTATGTGCCAGCCCTTGGGGCACGTCATATACAGGTCGTGATGATCAAGTTGAATGCTCATTCCCGAAACTCAACGAGACGTTATCGATCTTAGAAAAAATCCGTCCTTTAGGTGAGAAAGCTATTATCTTTACTGATTTTAAGGCGGTTCAGCGCATGCTGCAGTCTGCCATACGTAATAGATTTGGCCTATGGCCAGATATTATCAATGGCGAATTGAACACCAATAGACAGGCCGTCATCGATGTATTTTCAAAAAAGCAAGGATTTAATGTCATCGTATTAGGGCATCAGGTTGCGGGCGTTGGTCTTAACATAACGGCGGCAAATCATGTAATTCACTATACCCGTCCCTGGAATCCAGCGAAAGAAATGCAAGCGACAGATAGAACCCATCGAATTGGTCAAACAAAACCGGTTTATATATATTATCCTATTATAATAGATGATCGGTTCAAGACTGTTGAAGAACGTTTAGATGAGTTGATAAGATCAAAAGAAGATTTGGCCAGAGATGTTTTAAGACCTTCCGCAGAACAAAAAGTGCACATTGAAGATCTAATTGAGTGCCTTGATAAAGTGTAAAGGTTAAGGACTCGCCTTACAGTTGAAGGAAGAATGGCAGGCAGTCAAAAGGGAAAGTGACGGAGAAAACGCTATGGAAAACGCCGCAGAAAACGCTACAGAAAACGTCGGAGAAAACGTCGGAGAAAATGTCGGAGAAAATCATTGCTCTGCTAAGAACGGACGGCAGCCTTTCGATTCAGGTACTGGCTGAGCAAATCGGCAAAACGACCAGAACCGTTGAACGTACACTCCGTCAATTAAGAGAAACTGGGATCATCGAGCGCATCGGCTCGGACAAGGGAGGTCATTGTAAAGGAGAAGCCATGGCCGTAGAAAAAAGACCCCGCATATCAAGCTTAACGAACGCAACCATGTCGAAAAGCTCCTCCTCGATCAGCTTGCCGGATTGGACGAGGAGGTCATCGACCTGGACGCTGAGCGGCACCCCGGCGACTCCTACCGTGGAGCTTTACCAGTAATATCTTGACTTGGCGGCCAATTATTCTAGTATGAGTGACATAAATAGGCTGTAAAGACTATGAACGACGCACAAAATATAACAACAAGAAGGCTGCTGGGACAGAAGGGCCGGACGCGTATATTTTCATTGAAATACATATTTTCAGCAAATGCTGAAAATGACTTAATCTGAAAGAAATGTTCCGCGGCTAGGTTGTCAGGAGCAAGGTAGTTACACCCATAGAGACGTTTACATTTTAGGCAAGAAAGCTTTAAAATAGCATAATTAACCATATTGTAGGGGTATGTTTAGGGGTAGCCGAAAAAAATTGAACGCGGATAATCTCATCAATTCAATAATATGATGAGTTTATTCATATCCCGCCGCCGCTGAAAAAGCGGGTTTTTTTATTGTCTTTTGTCCGATATGGTGCTATGTGATTCATCAAAATCCGGTCATTCTTGGGGTAGATTTAGACGATCTACCCCAGGGGAAAAAAGTCCATACCCCCCAAAGGTCATTTTTTACGAGAATAAGCATTTCAGATGACCAAAGACCGGCTCGATAGCGGCCCGCCTGGCATACCATCTCCAGAGGCTGGGCTTCATGCTCTTTCGCTTCTTGCCGGCTAGGTGCACTTGGGGCTGTGTGACTTCTTTGCTTGCTCCCCGATAGCCGCGATCGCAGTAGGCATGGACTGGCTGCCAGCCGGTCATGCGCTTGACCTGTTCGAGGGACTGCTTGAGAGTATGGCCGTCAAAGGGATTGCCGTGGAGCGCATCGATAGCCAGTACCCAGTTCTTGATGGAACTGGTGACCATGGCCACCTTGCAGCCGAATCGTATTTTTTGTGGGCCTTGCCTTTGGCGATGCATTCCACCTCTGGCGCGTGAATGCTGTACACTTTGTCCCTGTCGTTCCTGGTCTGACTGAAGATCCGCTCTGAAGTGGTCAGCAGGCGGGAAAGCATCTCATCGGGAAACTGGCATTTGCGTTTGATGTCTCGGATGACCCGGCCCAGGAAGATGCGCAGTTTCCTGGTTTGCTGTCTTGCTCTTTTAAGCTGGCGGGCATGGGCGTAGCGGCCCTGCTTGATGAAAGCCACTTTGCCCACGCGCTCGTAACTCTGGCGCAACTCGATGTTCCGCTCTTTGGCTGCCCGCACCAACGCGCGCCGGGCCTTGTGGTAAGCCGGGCGTCCGTGGGGAAGGCTACTGATTTTTCCTGAACCGTCGTATCGACATTCACCCGTTCCACATGGCGCTCCGTCAGCAGCTTGCCCCGTTTGGCCGTCTCCAGGGTTTGAACCAGCAGCTTCTCCAGCCTCTCCGGACCAAGCCGCTTGCGCCAGCGGACCAGAGAAGAGGGGTCCAGCGGCAACTCGTGCTGAAAGTACTCGAATCCGCAAAAATACTGCCAGTAGGGATTCTCCAGGAAATGGCCAACCACCGACTCGTCGCTCTCGTTGAAGGCATGCTTCAAATAGTGCAACCCAATCACCAGACGGGTCGACAAACCAGGACGGCCTACGTTCTCCACGAACAGCGGACCAAACTCTTGGTCGAAAAAGAACCAGTCGATCTGATTGGCAAGCTCGAAAAGAGGATGCTGCCGATTAAGAATCTGATCCAAACGGGTAAAAAACAGCTCGCCTTGAGCCTCTTGAACGGAGATGTTTGCGGGTCGCATAAAATCACCAGCTTTTGAGAGTTCTTCTACTATTACCGGTGATCTTCTCATAGACAACTCAAAAAATAAAACAATTATTACAAATAATTACAGCGTAAATCGCTCTTATTCAGGGACGACTAAAGTAATGACCAAGAAAAAATGTCCATCTGAGTCCAGGAAAAAGTTGCTTACCATGCCTCCTATTTGAGGCTCAAAGGCGGCTATCGTTTAAATCGCGGTGTCCACGATTCCACGAGATCTTCCTCTTCTTGTATTTCCTCGGGATCCTCGGCTAACGAAAGTAGGGTCATTCGGTAGCCATCGCTTTGGGGGAGGACCTGTTCATAAATCATAGGAGTGCGCCGTCCGCGCTGCTCAGAGAGCCAAATTCTGCCGTCCTTCTCCTGTGATTCGGAAGGAATTCCAGGCAGAAGATCGGATTTAGACGTGAGTGAGGAATGGGGAACTGGATCACCGTGATTCACGTCGAGATAGGGAAAGTCCTCTCCCCTGTAGAACCGAAGAATACTGCCATTCTGGGAGATAATTACGGCGCAAGGCTCATCTTGAACATCGACATAGCGGCGGGCCGTGACCTCCTTGCTGGTTTCATATCTTTGAGCAAGAGCGATGATGTGCTCGATCTCTGCTCCCTTATGAGGGCGCACATCCTTGCGGAAATGTGGAGATGGCATCAACAGAAGAGCAGAGAAGCGATTTGCTTCAACCTCCATTCGGGCTGCGCGATCTCCTTCGCGTGCAAAAATCAACCGCATGTCAGTAGAAGAGCAGCGGAACTGGTCGCCATTCAATGGCATGTGGGAAGGACACAAGAAATGCCCCAGTTCATGACCGATCGTGAAGCGACGTCGTTGCATGGGGCTCCCCTTATTACCAGGATGAACCCCTCGGATTTTTCTGCATCTGTCAAGAGACCGCCTTCATACCCATCGCTTTCCAGTTCCTCGATGCTGATGATGTCCAGCATAAGCGCCAGTTCAACAACCGGGACAGGAATCGGTAGATCGGGTATCTTTTGGATTATTCCGTCCACGATCCGCTCAGGTGAAGCAAAATCGGCCAGGTCAAATCTACTGATCCCAGTCATTTCTTTTCCTTTTTCCGCCTTTTCAGTGCATTCATAAGATCGCGAATGGTTTCACGATCATGCTCGGTAAGTCCTTTGAGATCGCGATACATTGCAACAATTTTTGGATCTTCACCAACAGCATTGGGATTCTCCCCAATCAGGGATGCGACCGGCACGTCGAAATGCTTGGCCAGCTCAGTAAGCAGTTCGATTGATGGGTTTGTACTTTTACCGGTCTCCAGTTCCCAGATGTGGGCTTTCGACGCGCCAACCGCATCGGCAACAGCCTGGAGAGTGGCGGCGTGCTGTTCGTGTGCCGCCCGCGGTAATTTTACTTCCTTCAGCTCTTTTTTCTTGCATACTGTTCAATTGAACAGTATATTCTTGCGGTAAGTAATCCATTGCTATCCCGGTCTCAAAGGAGCATGACATGGTGCAATCCGGTACGCTGACGTCGACGCAGGAGCGGGTTTATCAATTCATTATCGAATGGAAAAAAAACCGGGGCTTTCCTCCCACAGTTCGGGAAATCGCGAAGGGGCTCGGCTTTAAAAGCCTCAACAATATCCGTCAGCATCTGCAGCTCATCGAAAAGAAAGGCTTCCTGAAGATAAGCAGCGGGAAGGCGCGCGGCATCGAGGTCACAACGCAGTCCGGGAAGGTCACGAGCGATAACGGTATCGAGGTGCCGCTCGTCGGCAGGGTTGCCGCCGGCACTCCCATCGTGGCCGAGGAAAACATCGAGGGAACCGTCACGCTCGACCGTTCGCTTTTCAGGGGCGACGGACTCTTCACCTTGAAGGTACGGGGCGAAAGCATGCAGGACATCGGCGTCTGCGACGGTGATATTGCCGTTGTCAAGCAACAACAGAGCGCCGTCAACGGCGAAGTCGTGGTGGCCGTCGTCGACGGGGAGGCCACCTTAAAGCGTTTCTTCAAAAAGAACGACAAAATCGTGCTCCATGCCGAGAATCCGAACTTCAGCGACATCGTGGTCACCGCGCCGCAGGACGTCTACATCGCGGGAAGGCTCGTGGGCATTATCCGCAAATACCGATCAGGATAGATCAGGATACCCAGGCTTCACAGGATGGCCGGGATGTTTTTACGGAGGTGGGGGCGAATCGCGATTCGCCCCTGCTGATAAAAAAATACAATACGTAAACGGCGATATTCCTTATATGGACACGATCTCTAAACTGCAACTGCTCTCCGACGCCTCCCGCTACGATCTCTTCTGCGCCTGCGGGACCAAAAAAGGTGACGACCACCGCAGGCGCGGCAGCGAAGGGACCTGGCTGTATCCGGTCTCGCTCGCCAGCGGTGGAACCTCAATCATGCTCAAAACACTCATGTCCAACGTTTGCGTCAACGACTGCAAATACTGCCCGTTTCGCGCCGCGACGGACGTCCCGCGCTGTACCATAAGCCCGGACGAAATGGCGACCATATTCATGGCGTACGTCCGGCGGCAGCATGTTTTCGGGATTTTTCTCACCTCCGGCGTGGTGGGCTCGCCGGACAACACCATGCGGCTTCTCAACGATACTGCGCGCATACTGCGCGCCAAACACGGATATCGCGGCTACGTCCATATTAAAATCATCCCCGGTGCCTCGGATGCCGCCATCGAGGAGTCGCTGTCGCTTGCGGCCGCGGTGTCGATCAACATCGAGACCCCGGGTCCGCAGGCGCTTTCGCATTTGTCCGCAAAAAAGAATTTCCAAAACGACATCATCCGGCCGCTCAAATTCATCGCCGAACGCACGGCGAAAGGGGCGAAATTTCACCGTGTCAAACAGACGACCCAGTTTGTCGTGGGCGCGTCGGACGAGACCGATTCGCAGATCGTGAAATACACCGCCGGCCTCTATGATAAACTCGGGCTCAGCCGGGTCTATTTTTCCGCCTACCAGCGCGGCAGCGGGGACCCCTCCATTCCTGGCGAAAAAGCAGCGCCCGCCTGCACCGACGCGCCGTTTATCAGGGAGCACCGACTCTACCAGGTCGATTTCCTTTTCAGGAAATACGGGTTTACGCCCTCAGACATCCATTTCGACGAGCGCGGCGCCCTGCCGCTCGAAACCGATCCCAAGCAGCTCTGGGCAGACCGGCATCCGGAATATTTTCCCGTGAACATCAACCGTGCCGACAAGACCCGGCTTTTGCGGGTGCCCGGCATCGGCCCCCTGGGAGCGAAGCGCATCCTCGACATGCGCAAGGAGAGGAAAATAGCCCGGGTCGACTCGCTGCCCGTTAAGGGCAAGCGGCTGGAGATGCTTCGGAAGTATGTGGTGTGCTGAGAAGCGGATATCAAAAGGCGCGTTCTCGAATGGCGAGAGCGCGAAAAGAAACCTATAATTATCGAGGTGTATTATGCAGGCAGTCGTGAAAACGCGCCATATTGATATTAAAATCCGGGGTAAGAATATCCCGACTAAGTTGATCTACGCCTTGAAAGACGAATACGGAGACAAGGTCAAGATCACCGACGATGATGATGCCCTGGTGAACATCCTGGAGACGCCGTGGTACAAGGACCTCAAGGAGAAAACGACTCCGGGAGACACCGTGCGCATTTACAGGCAGGCGAAGAGGTGGACTCAGGAAAAGCTGGGGGAGTTGCTTGGCAACGTTCCTCGGCAGCACGTTTCCAACATGGAGCACGGGAAAAGGCCGATCAGCAGCAATACCGCGCGGAAGCTGGCGAAATTGTTCAACGTGCCGATCGATCGCTTCATTTCGGATAGGTCATTGAATTGAAGATTCAATCATCTTTATCGGAAGGATAATTGACAAGATCCCAATCGATCAAATCCTCTTCATCATACGCCTTCACGTTGGACCACGGAA
>Ga0116159_1001098_pt1 | contig 29654 bp, 31 predicted proteins | sample AD_JPNAS1_MetaG_FD_89878 | JGI IMG/M metagenome (GOLD analysis project Ga0116159, IMG submission 89878) | Active sludge microbial communities of municipal wastewater-treating anaerobic digesters from Japan - AD_JPNAS1_MetaG | ecosystem: Engineered > Bioreactor > Anaerobic > Digestate | place...
CCCCTCGAGGTGGCGATAGGCGCCGTGCTCACCCAGAACACCGCATGGAGCAATGTCGAAAAGGCTATGGCCCTCCTCAAGGCCCACTCCATGCTCGATGTCCGGCGCATTCATTCGGCGGACCAGGCCCTGCTCGCTTCGCTCATCCGGCCTTCCGGGTACTATAACCTCAAGGCCGAGAGGCTCAAGAATCTCATGCGCGCGATCATAGAGCATTCCCAAGGTGATACGGAGGCTTTCCTCGGCCGGGACCTCGAACGCTTAAGAGCCGATCTCCTCACGATAAACGGCATCGGGAAGGAAACCGCGGACAGCATCTGCTGCTATGCGGCCGGAAAAACCATCTTCGTGGTGGACGCCTATACCAGGAGGATCCTCTCGAGGCACGGTCTCATCCAGGGCGCAGAAGGCTACGAAACGATACGGCATCTCTTCGAGGCGAGCCTTCCACGCGATCTCGCCGTGTTCAAAGACCTCCATGCCTACCTCGTCTTCGTGGGTAAGGACTATTGCCGCAGAAGCAAACCCCGGTGCGAAGACTGTCCTCTGGCTCATTGGCCATGATTCGCTTTTCTCATAAATTCAGTCTGAAGAAGAATCTGTCACCTGAATTGACATCGACGATCAGGAGCGGGCTTACTGCCGGACGGTACTGGAAAGGTGGTTGCTCGGCCTGAGGATCGCAACCGGGCGATGCAGAAAAAGGAGCGCAACCCAGAGGCACGGCATTTCCGCAAGACCGGCTCCGGAAGCGAAGCCGGGGATGTGTAGCGTAAAAAGTGCCTAGTGCACTTTTTTACGCAGAACTGCAAGGCCCATCAGCCCTGCGCCCATGAGAGCGAGGGTGGCAGGCTCCGGCACCGGGGCGGTGCCTTCTTGAACGGGAGAGGGGTTCTCGTTGAATGTGAAATTGTCCCAGAACGTCGAATTGTTGCTGAGGCTGCCGACCCCGAAAAATTCGACCCAGGAGATCTCAGGCAGATCGGCGGTCACGGACAGCGTGATTCCGGCATATGAATCGATCGGATTGAGGAATGTCGCATATCCCACCTGCCTGCCGGTATTGTCGAACGCATACAGGAACAGGTTGTCCTCATCGCTGTTGAAGTCTCCAAGGGTGATGCTCACCTGATCGGTTGCGGTATTGAAATAGGCCCGGGTTGCGTTGCGGGGGGTAGCGTACGGGGTATTGATAACCATGTGATCGGAGAAGTCAGGGCCGAGAGCAGGCGTTCTCTGATCGACCCGCCCCACGGTGAACTGGTCTCCTCCGGTGTTGTCGAAGGTCACTCCCTCGAAGAAGCTGTTGAACTGGGCCTCCGTGTAAATTCCGATCGGGATGTTGTCGAAATCATAGGTAATGGCTGATGCCGGCCCGGAACAAAGATGAAATACCATGAAACATGAAACAAACAGGATTCCCTTCCTCATAGTCTCCTCCTCAAGAAAACACTGATCTTTCGTCATGATCGGAAAAAGGGCTGAGAAATATGAAACAATTTTTCATAACGTTCGAGACGCGGGAAAAGGGCGTGATGCTGGCTCGTGCATGATGCCCGAAATGAAGCGTCAAAAGGCATGCGTCTCCTCCGCCGGGCGGGAACCGGACCGGCGGAGGAGATGTTTTTCATGACAGGTTTCTAGACGGGTTTTCTCTGAGGCGGTTTTACCAGAGAAACGATGACGACCGAAACACACACCACGGCCGCTCCCACGAGAAACGGAACTGAGTACGTCCCTGTCGTATCCTTGAGCAGTCCGCCGACCCAGGGGCCGATGAACCCGGCAAGTCCGAAGGATGTGAACATGAGCCCATAGTTGGCCCCCTGGGAGGTGGGTCCGTAGTACTGCAGGCAGGTCGCCGGGAACAGGGTGAACATGGCCCCGTAATTCCATCCGACGAGCGCCGCTACGATCGCAAGAAGAGCCGCTGTGGAGCCGGCCGGATACAGCAGCGCCATAGCCGCCACCTGCAGGGCGAAAATGCCTATGAAGGATACCCTGGTCCCCACCTTGTCGGCTATCGCGCCGATGAGGATGCGTGTGGCCGCATTGAATACGGCCAGAGAGCTGACTGCGGCGGCGGCTGCCATAGGCTCCAGGCCGGCGTCGCGGCCGTGCCCTGCGATATGGCCGATGACCATCAGTCCTGCGAAGCAGCCGCAGAAATAGGCGATATACAGAAGCCAGAACTGCGGAGTTCTGATGGTTTGACTGAACGTGTAATCCTGATCTGCATAAACAGGACCTCCAGACGGCGGAGCGGGGGGTGTGTAGCCGGCAGGCTTCCATCCGGCGGGAGGGACATCCAGACAGAAGGCGGCGATGATGCCCATCACTCCCATCGCTATACCCACATAGATGAAGACGTAACGCCATCCGAGGTCTGGATGTGTGATGATTGCAGTTGCCAGAGGCGCCATAATGAAGGACCCCAGCCCGAGGCCGACAACGGCAAATCCGGTGGCCAGCGCCTTCCTGTCCGGCCACCACTTCGGAGCTGTCGCGATGGGGGGAAGATAGACGAGCCCTCCGCCGAGGCCTGCGATCAGCCCATAGGTGATATAGAGCTGTTCTTTGGTTGATATGAACCCGGACAGCACAAAACCAAGGCTCAGGACAACCGAGCCGATCAGAACCACGATGCGAGGGCCGTACTTGTCGCTCAGCTTGCCTGAAACAAAGGTGGTCAGGCCGAAGACCAGGGCGCATATGGAAAAGGCCATGGCGATCTCAGCCCGCGACCAGCCGAATTCCGTGCTCAAGGGTTTGATGAACACGCTCCATGCATACAGCAGAAGCCCGCAGGTCGTGCTCCCCAGAATCCCGCCGACAAGCGGTATGCCTCTGGGAAGGGCGGGCCCCTCCATTGCTCTCAGATCCGAATCAATCTTTCGTGCACTTTCCGTCCCCATGAATATCTCCTTTGCAATGTCATTAATCTGCAGCTCGAGGCATCTCCGCTCCTGCCGCTGCCATACGATAAAAACTCCATGAAACGCTCGATATTGAAAAGCCTCCCGGCGCGACAGAAACGCCGCTGCAGGGAGGCTTTTATGTTGTTCCGGGCTCAAGGTCAGGGAAAGACCGCCTTGTGCCGCATTATCCCTTCGGATACCCGAAATCTCTCAATGCGGCTTCGATCTCTCCGAGCACCGCAGGGTCCTCAATGGTCGACGGGGTGGTGAATTTCTCCCCGTCAGCGATTTTGCGCATGGTCCCCCGCAGGATCTTACCGCTTCTGGTCTTTGGCAGACGCTTGACCACAGCCACATCCTTCAGGCACGCCAGCGCTCCGATCTCGGCGCGGACCATCGCGACCACCTCTTTCTGGATGTCCTTCTCTGTCTTGGCGGAGCCGGCCTTGAGCACGACGAATCCCACAGGGACCTGACCCTTGAGCTGATCTTCCACACCGATCACGGCGCACTCCGCCACGTCGGGGTGCTTTGCCACCACTTCTTCCATGCCGCCCGTGGAGAGCCTGTGTCCGGCCACGTTGATGACGTCGTCCACTCTGCCCATGATGTAGAGATAACCGTCCTTGTCCTTGTATCCCCCGTCACCCGTGGCATAATACCCTGGATAATCGCTGAGATACGATTTGACGAAGCCGTCGTCCTTCTGCCACAGCGTGGGAAGGCAACCGGGGGGAAGCGGGAGCCTTATGCCGATGACTCCTTCATCGCCGTTCGGCCGTTCTTTGCCGGATTCGCTCAGGATCCTGACATCGTATCCCGGCACCGGCTTGGTGGGAGAGCCCGGTTTGATGGGCAGCTCTTCGATCCCCATGCAGTTCGCCGCGATGGCCCAGCCCGTCTCGGTCTGCCACCAGTGGTCCACTACCGGGATCCTGAGCAGATCGCTCGCCCAGTGATAGGTGTCCGGGTCGAGCCGCTCACCTGCGAGGAACAGATATTTCAGGCAGGAGATGTCGTATTTCTCGAGATACTTGCCGCTGGGATCTTCTTTCTTGATGGCCCGAAACGCGGTGGGCGCGGTAAAGAGCACCTTTACCCCGTACTCGGATATCACCCGCCAGAACGCTCCCGGATCGGGGGTGCCCACGGGCTTGCCCTCGAACATGATGGTCGTACACCCGGAGAGCAGAGGGGCGTAGATGATATATGAATGCCCCACGACCCAGCCCACGTCTGACGCGGCCCAGTAGACGTCTCCGGGCTCGACGCCGTAGATGTGCTTCATGGACCATTTCAGCGCTACGGCATGGCCGCCGTTGTCGCGGACCACGCCCTTGGGAATGCCTGTTGTGCCGGAGGTGTAGAGGATGTAGAGAGGGTCGGTGGCTTCCACCGTGACGCACGGTGCTGGAGAGACTCCTTTGAGTGCGTCGACCCAGTCGATGTCTCTTCCGGGGATGAGATCCGCTTGCACCTGAGGCCGCTGATAAATGACACACTTCTCCGGCTTGTGCCGGGAGAGCTCAATGGCCTTATCCAGGAGAGGCTTATAGGGTATGGCGCCCTTGGGTTCGATACCGCAGGAAGCGGAGAGCACGATCTTCGGCTTCGCGTCTTCGATCCTGACCGCGAGCTCGTTGGATGCGAACCCGCCGAACACCAGGGAGTGAATGGCGCCGATGCGTGCGCATGCGAACATGGCCACGGCGGCCTCCGGTATCATGGGCATGTAGATGACCACGCGGTCGCCTTTCTCTACGCCCAGAGACTTGAGTGCCCCGGCAAAGTCCGCTACCTTGTTGAGGAGCTCGCCATAGGTGATCTTCTGTTTGGTGTTCGTGACCGGACTGTCGTAGATAATGGCTGTCTGATCCTTCCGGCCGTTTTCCACATGAATGTCGATGGCGTTGTAGCAGGTGTTCATCTTGCCCCCTACAAACCACCGGTAAAACGGCGCCTTGGAGTCATCCAGGACTTTGTCCCACTTCTTCTCCCAGTGAATCGCCCCCGCCGCGATGCTCCAGAAACCCTCCCTGTCTTCCAAAGAGCGCCTGTAGGCGTCTTCGTACGATTTGAACATCGATATCAACCTCCTTAAGGATTGTTATTGTTCTTGAGCACATGGTTCAAGGACGTGCATCCCGGACCTTCAAGCAACCCATATGCCATGATAATCAGGTTAATAAATACAACTACTTAAGACTTTTCAAAAATGGAGGACTGTCCGGTATGCCGGAAAGTGTCAGGTAAAGCGGACACCCGGTGTGGACAGATGTCTTCCCCTACAACGAAGCAGCCTCTCGGCGAACAGGGGTTTTACCGTATCATACAGCTCTTGTGAGGCGCTCACAACCGTACGTCCGAGGCTTCGGCCCCGGAGCGTGCCGCTGAATCCGAGAAGCTTCGCTGAAATTTCGCATAGTTGATGAGATGGGAGATGGCCTTGAACGAGTCCTCGGGATGCTCGATATAATACATGCCGTTCTTTTCGTAGTACCGCCTGGCATAATCGGTCATCTCCCGGAAGCTCAAGGCGACTACCGGCTTGTCCGCCTCGCGGGCGAGAGGGAAGAAGGTCTCGTTGAATGCAAACATCATCTCGTCGCCCTCGCCCGCAGGAGCGAACGAGAGTGCAGCTATCATGTCGAGATTCTTGTCCTGAAGCAGTATTTTCAGAATTTCGCCCATTCCCTGCAGGAAACCCGAGCCGGTTACGTCCAGGGGGTTGTCCGGCTGGGCGAAGTCCGGAAGCACGGCCTTCAGTGAGGCGATGGTCTCGTCCGCCAGACGGGGCAGCTCGATGCCGCAGCGGCTGCACAAGTCCGCATAGAGACCGCACAGTCCTCCCGACAGGGTGCAGATCCCGAGCCGTCCCCCCCGGGGAAGCCGGCAGTGCGAAAACACGGACGCGGTTTCCACGAGCTCTTCGATGCTCTCCACCCGGATGATTCCATGCTGGCGGAAAAACCCGTCCATAGCCGCATCGTTTCCTGCAAGCGCGCCGGTGTGCGACCTGGCGGCCTGTATCCCTCGCTCCGACCTGCCCACCTTGAGGACAATGATGGGTATCTGCCTGATCGCTGCCTGACGCGCTATGTCCTTCATCCTTTCTATGTTCCGGAAGCCCTCCATGAAGGCGGTGATCACGCGCGTCCGGCTGTCGTTGACCAGGTAGTCCATACAGTCCTCGGCCGTAATGACCGCTTCATTGCCGGTGGCGGTGTACAGGGAGATTCCGAGCGATTTTTTCAGAAGCTTGCTTGCGATCATCTCGCTGCTTGCCCCGCTCTGGCCGACCAGTCCGATAGGTCCGGCGATCAGCTCGCCCTCCACAGACCCCCCGGAGAACACGTTCGCCCTGTCGGAAAAATTCATGAATCCGAGGCAGTTGGGTCCCATGAGGAGGATGTCGTTTTCCCGGCAGAAATGTTGCAACTGCTTCTGTTTTACCGTCCCCTCTTCACCCATTTCCGCGAAGCCGGAGGAGATGAGGAGGATATTTCTGGTCCCCTTGTGCAGGAGCTCTTCGACAGTCCTGAGGACGGCCTCGCTTTTGACCATGATCACCGCGAAGTCGATCTCCCCGGCCGGAAGATCCCCGACAGAGGCCACCGCCCTGACCCCCGCAACCTCGGTCGCTCTCGGATTGACGGGAATGAACTGTCCGGCTGCTCCGTAGTGCCGGGCGTACTTGATCAGGTTACCGAACCACTGGTTTTTAGCCGACGCCCCCACGACCGCGATGCGGCGGGGAGAAAAAAAGCCCTTCATCCTTTCATACGCTGCCTGTTCCATTGATAGCGGCTCTCCCTTCACGAGTTCCAGTCATTTCAACATCATCCCGTCGGACGTTTTGTCAAGCAGAAACCACCGGGCCGGCTTATCTTCCAATGATTTCCCGTGAAAATCCGGATACTTGGCGGAAAGGCCATTAAGGTTCCCTTGGTATATTTCTCAAGGGCATTATTGAAATATCTAGGTTTGTTTCGCATTGCCGCGTCGGGCTGGTGCGGCCGTCCGTTTCTCCTTGACCGGAGCATCCGTTTCATAACGATGAAATTGCCGGTAACGAGGGAGGGTTTATGAGAAAGAAGGTGATGATTGCATGTGTCCTGGCCTTCATGATGCTCGGTGCGGACTCGTTGGTTCATGCGCAGGAACTTCTTTCGCTCAATCGGACAGCCGTACTCTATCCGGCTCCGAGAAAGCATGATTCGTATTCGCTATACTACAACATCATCGTGAAATCTCCGGGCCTTATTCGTGTCAGCCTCAATCTGGAGAGTGTCAAGCCGGATCTGGTCAGCGACATGAAGTTTCTCAGCGTTTCTCTTCGTCAAATGGAAGACGAGGTGGAGGTCCGCAGAGTCGAGGCCGGAAAGGACGGCATCGATCTGGAATACGGCGTGGATGCCTATGAGTTGCACAGGACCGACGGTGAGTACCGCATCGTCATTTCCAACTGGTCGCAGCAGCACACGGCTGTAGCCAGGATCATCGCCTGGTATCCGGGCGAAGAAGATTCCGAAAAGGAAGGCCCTTACATTCCAGCTGCGCCGAGAATACATGACCTGACGTTCTAGCACTTCCCGGATCATATGGCGGGCCAGATGCATGAATGGCATACCAGGGCCTGCTGACAGGAAATGAAGAGCTTGAATGGTTGCTGAGCGATCCCGAAAAGATGGGTCGGTAACCGATCGGCGAGCAGAGGCATCAAAAGGGGTGCATCGAGCAGTACGGAAAGCGGGGGTGGGCGAACCAGTATACTCTCCCGCTTGAGCTGGGGCGGTCCAAAGAGCGCGGGGCAAGGCGCCCTGCTATCAACACCTGAGTTGCATTCGTCTCACGGGGCTGCAGGGTTCACACGAGAGAGCCCTTCATCCCCCCTTGAGCTCGACACAGGAATCTTTACCGGCCAATGAGGCACAGTCGCTCTTCCAGCCGTCCGCATCGGATGAGACCGCGGTTTTACCATCTTCGAATCGCCCCTGCAGGATGCCGCGGTATGACGAGCAGGCCTTGTCCGAATGAGCCGCAGAGACACGGACAGGCTCTTTCATGGCAAGGGGGTACATCGTGTTTGTGCCGGGATAATGAGAGCACCCGATCATGGGACACAGGGTCAGGGAAAAAAATGTGGTTTCATCGTCGCCATCTGTGATACATTAATATATATGAAAGACGACTCCATCTTCAGCCTCATTATGCTCCTGGCGCTCTTTTTTGTGCTGCCGGCCGTGCTCAGGCTGCTCGGCCAGTATACCTCGAAAAGCAGGAACGCTCAGAAAAGAGAGGAAGAAGGCGACGTTTATCAGGCCCCTGGAAACGAGCCCCCTTCGTACCGGGAAGAACTCCCCTCCAGGACAGGCTATGACGATTACGACCATCCCGCCGCCGCCAACAAGCCTATCCATCCGAAATGGTTCTGAAAAGCAGACCTACGGATCAGGGCATACGGTTCATCGTCGGGGCCGGCATTATCGCACTTTCAATCTACGGATTCTATCTTGCCCTGGCCGGGCAGAACTCCCCCGAACTCTTTCTCGTTCCGGAGACTGTCGCGCTTGAAGGCCGCCCCTGCACCGATGTGCTTTCCCCGTCGTTTTCCCTGTGCGTTCCGTCCGGCCTGCAGTACACGATCAGCACAGACGGGGCAATAGTTCTGCGTTCGGCCGAAGCGAAGATGCGGGGGGAAGTCAAGCTCCTGGAAAAGCTCCCGCAGGAGGAAGAATGGAGGGCGTCTCTGCGCAACCCCCTGATCAGGACATTCCTGGGCGATGAGCGCAGCCTGAGCACACAGGAGCTCATGATACGGATCCTCTCGCATCGGTACAACCCCACGCTCATGGGCGTCAAGGCTCAGCTCATCCCGTCGTGGATGAAAAAAACCCGGAATTCCGAGATACTCATCCCCTCCGGGGCTGATGCCATTCTCTTCTATACCCCTGCACACCTTCTGGGGTTTGCGTTTGCAGAGGGCAAGATCGTCATGCTTTCCTGCGCGGGAAGCATGGACAAGGCGGCGGCGCTCAGCATCATCGGCTCGATCCGCGTCACTTCACCGGAAGGACAAGAAACGGGATCGTTGCATTCTTCATGAACCTTTCGACATGATCGCTCCGGAACCCGGACAGACTGCCCCTGGACATCTCGTGCGAGAGAATAAGAAGTTCGATCCCCTTTTCCTCGATCACCCGGTTGATATCTTCCACCGGATTGCCCTGTGTGACGAGCCTGTGATCCGCGTCGATCTCCTCTCCTACCACCTGGTGGCAGATGGCATACATCTTGTCCCGTGCGGCCTTGGCCACCTGATCTTCGAGAAGATCGGTATTGATGTGGGGAACATAGAAGCCGGCGGCCTTTTTGATGTCGGTGACCGAATGAAGGACGAACAGCTCGGCGTCGACGAGTTTTGCGAGTTCAAATGCATATTCCACGATGTAGTAGCTGTGGTCGCTGAAATCGATGTAGCACAGAAGTCTCCGGGGCTTCTTCACCTTGGTCTTCTTCATGGGGATCCTCCTCCTGCTGCTTTCAGTCTGTAATGGTGATTCCGATTCAACTTTGAATCACGGAATCGATGACATTTTTCAGGTCCTTGAGATGAAAAGGCTTCGCAACGAATGCATCCGCTCCCTTCTCAAAGGCCATCTTCTTGGCTTCGCTGACGCTGAACCCGGTAATGAGGATGATCGGCGTCCGGGGATATCTGCTCTTGATCTCGGTCATCAGAGTGAATCCGTCCATCTTGGGCATGTGGATATCGCTGACCACGATATCCATGGACGTCTTCTCCAGATATTCCAAGGCGGCAAGCCCGTCTTTCGCCGTGTGTACCCGGTAGCCGAACATGCTGAGGAAATCGGCGATCACGTGTGACAGATCGTCCGAATCATCAACAATGAGTATGTTTTTTGAGTCAACCATTGTTCTTGGGCGCGCTCAGATCGATGATCTCATAATCCCTGAGCGTCGTGTACTTCTTGGTCTCGGCCGTGGTGAGCTTCGCCAGCTTGTCCATGACCTCTTTGATCTTGAAAATCTGCTCTTCCATGACCTTCAGTGTCTGCTGGACCCTCCTGTTTTTCTCCAGATCGGGAGCCATCTGCAGCATCTCGATATTGCCCAGAATGATGTTCAGGGGGGTGTTGATCCTGTCAGACAGCGTAACGGTGGTCTTGGCTATTGCACTCACTTCCTGAATGCGCTTCTGCTCCTGCCCGTATTTCTGCATCTCGAGGGCCCGGCGTACGCGGATAATCAGCTCGTCCTCATCGCAGGGCTTGAGCAGATAATCATAGACGCCGAGCCTCAACGCCGTGACCGCGGTCTTGATGGACCCGTAGCCGGTGATCACGATCACCAGGGTCTTGGGCGAAACCACCTTCACGTTCTCCAGGAGCTCCAGCCCGCCCATTCCCTCGAGAACGAGATCGGTGAGCACCAGGTGATATTTTTTCGTATGGAAGACTTCCAGCGCCTGTTCCGCAGACGGAACGTCGTCCACCTCATACCCCTGGGCCTGCAGAATATTGACCAGGGAGTATCGGACTATCTCTTCATCATCGACAACGAGTATCCTTTTCTTTTCCACGAATTCCCCGCCCCTACCTGTCGTGCAGTTGTCTATATACCACATCCTTGAGCTCTTTGATACGGAACGGCTTGCGCAGGAAAACCGCACCGGTTTTCTCGAAAAACTCCTTTACCTGAAGATCGTAGGTGTCTCCTGTGATGAACAGAAACCTCTTCTTCAAACGCGGCTGCTTCTCCACCGCCGCGAGGTAGAGTTCCATGCCGTCCATCACGGGCATCCTCAGATCCGATATGATGAGCTCCCACCGGCGGTCCTCAAGATGATCGAAGGCTTGTTTGCCGTTGCTGAACGTCTCCACTTCGTAGAAAGGGCTCAAGGTATCGACCATGAGTTCCATAAGGTCTTCTTCGTCCTCCACCACCATGATGGTCGATCGTACGGATGACTCAGGTTCATCCTGCGGAGCGGACGGAGCCCCTGCACCAGTTTCCATGCGCTCCTGATGGATATCGGGGGTCATTGCGGGAATCCTGATGCGCGCCAAGGCTCCATGACCGGTGTTCTCCAGGGAAATCTCCCCTTTGTGATCCGAGATGATGCCGTAGCAGATGCTCAGGCCCAGTCCTGTCCCCTTGTCTTTGGCCTTGGTGGTGAAAAAGGGATCGAATATCCTGGTGATGATCTCCTCGGGAATACCGGGTCCCGAGTCCTCAATGCACACCTGTACGCTGTTGTCGCATCTCCGGGCGCTCAGCCGGATCGTGCCCGTCTGATTGTCGATAGCATCGATGGCGTTGTTGATGAAATTGACCAGGACCTGCTCCATGCAGTTCATATCCGCTTTCACGAGGAGCGGCTCATTCCCCTCATCGGCCAAGAGCCTGATCCCGCGCTTCCTGACAGTGGGCGTATAGAGGCTCACGGTTCTTCTGATGATGTCTCGCATGTCGAACACGGCCTTTTCCGGGGGTTTGTTCCGGGAGAACTTGAGCAGCGACTCCACAATGCTCTTGGCGGAATCGGCCGCATTGATGATGACGGAGAGCCTTTTCCGGTCTCTCTCGCCAAGTCTCCGGGCATTGATGAGATCGGCGAAGCCCAAGATCGGGGTCAGGCGGTTGTTCAACTCGTGGGCGATGCCCGAGGTGAGCAGGCCGAGCGAGGTAAGCTTCTCCGTCTGCATGGCCCGCTGCTCCAGGCGCCTTCTCGCGGTTATGTCCCGCATCATCACCAGGGCGGAATCGCGGCTCAGGCACTTGATGAAAAACTGACCCACCACGCCTGTGGCGGAGCCGAAGGTCACGGTTCGTTCGAAGTCCAGGAACTGACCGGGCTGCATTCTGGATCTGTGCGCCCGGATGCATTCCACCATATCGCCTTCGAACATGTCCTGGATTCTTTCGGGAACTTTCCCCAGGGAGGCGACAAGTCTTTGGTTGCAGAAGGTGACGGCATCGTCCCTGCCAAGGATGAAAATGACGTCCTCTGACGCATCCACCACGGTTTTGTAGCTTTCGGTGAGGTTCCGCAGGCTCTCGTCCTTTTGCAGAAGAAGCTCGTTGAGATCAAGGTTTTTCCGCTGAAAGATCGATGAGATGTGGATCAGGGTCAGCATCTGCCCCACCAGGAGACCCAGCAGCTCGAACACCCGCTGGTAATGGAAGTTGAAGAAGTTGTTCTGGGAATGGGAGAGGTTCAGGACCCCGAAGGTCGTTTTCCCGTCCTTGATGGGGATGCACAACATGGACCCGATGTGCACCCGGGACCCCGGAAATTCCTTGAAATACCGGCATTCATGGACATCCGGAGCCAGTATCGGCCTTCCCTCCCGGGCGCATATCCCGGCCACGCCTTCCCCCAGCTCCATGCTTACGACCGGGGCATCCTCGGGGAAGTCGACTCCGGCCGCAGCCTTCAGTACCACACGGTCCCCCTCCACGAGAAAGACCGAGGCATTCTCGCAGCGGGATTCCCTGATGAGCACCTGGACAATGTACGAGTAGAACTCATCTTCCGGAGAGCCTTTTCGGACATACTCGGAAAGCTCGTAGATGCCGGAGAGGATTCCGACGATGTCTTCATAGAAGTCGGTCGCTTTTTTCAGAAGATCAAGCAGGAGCTTCTCCCTGCCCTTGGAGAAGCCCGAGGATTCATTGAGCCCCGACCAACCGTTTTTCACAGCCCCCCCGACGCCCTTAAAACAGGCTCTCGATTATAACAGTGTTCGTTTTATACCGATCTGCGACTGTATTGACAAGATCTTTATAGGAATATTCCACAAAGGGCTGAACAACGTCGAGACTGGCGGGATCTACTTCCGGTATGCCCATCTCATGCCCGCTCGCCACCTGATTGATGAGATACACCAGGGCGGAGTCGCGGCTCACCGGTCTGTGGTGGTATCTGATGATCTCCGCGATCTCGTCGGGGAAATTCCATTTCCTCGCGACCATCTCCCCCATTTCGGTGTGCGTGATGGAAAAGGTCTCCTGTTCCAGGTCTTCACCGGGCCGGAATCCCTCACTGTCGATCAGGGCGGTGTATACTTCAGGCGCGATGAACAAAAAGACCATTCTGCCGAGATCGTGCAGCAGGGCCCCGGTGAAGAGCCTGTCCTTCTCCGCTTTGTTTCTGCCAAAGGAAACGGCGATAAGAGCCACTGCATACGAATGAGACCAGAGGTCCCTGGCATATTTCGTTTCGCACCTCAAGCTGTCAATGACCGCCATTGACAGGACGATGCATTTGACCATATCGAGGCCGATGGTCAAGAGCGACTCGTGCATACCGAGGTGCCGCTGGGCATGGCGGTAAAAAGGCGAGTTGGCGAGCCTGATGACCTTGGCCGCCATGGCGGGGTCGGTGGAGATGATTCCCTCCACCTTCTCGATACCCGCATCCTCGTTCTGGAGAATCTCGAAAAGCCGCATCCTGGCTGAATCCAGCGTCGGGATGGCATCAAAGCGCTTCTCTATACAGAGCTGGGGCTTCATGTTCTTCACTGTCATGCATTAACGGATTTTCAGACCGGCGACTTGAACCCTTACCCCCTCTATGAACAGATTCCGCCGTCCGGGGAGTGTACATCTCACCCCGGCCCACCTTTATATTCTGCTGTTTTGTTCCATTCAAATCAAACGCTTGGGCGACCAGGATACTACCGAAGCAGCCCAGGCCCGCCTTTTTGCAGGAAGGGGGTTTTTTCTCTCATGTATTTTTTATGAAATTCCGTTACTATACATGAGATTAAGCAGGAAGTGCTCTTGAGAACATATCGTCTCTTGAGATATTATTGGGCGTAGACACAATGGCTGATGCGAACATGAACAAGAAAACCAGGATCCTGCTCGTTGATGACGAACAGGAAACCCTTGATCTCATCGCTGAATATCTCACCGAGAAGGGATTCGATCTGTCCACTTCGACCACCGCGGAGCACGCGATTCAGCTGGCGGAGCAGGACGGCTACCAGATCGCCATCGTGGACCTTCATCTTCCCGGCATGACCGGCTCAGAGCTCCTGAAGCACATCAAGAAGGTGCGTCCCCATATCCAGGTGATCATGATCACCGGATACGGGACCATCCGAGATGCAGTCGAATGCATGAAGCTGGGGGCCTCGGACTTCATCACCAAGCCCATCCTGCTCGACCACCTTCATCTGACTATCAACCGCATCCTTCAGGAGTCCAGACTGAAGGAGGAGGCGGAGCTGGCCGTATACTATAAAAATCTCTCGCGTACCGACGAGCTGACTGGACTGTACAATTTCCGCCACCTCGTCTCGCTCCTCAAGAGTGAGGTGACCCGCCACCTCCGCTACAACAGAACCATGTCGCTCGCCATGATCGATATCGACGACTTCAAGAGCTATAACGACTCCCGAGGCCATGAGGAGGGCAATGAGCTGCTCATGCGCCTGTCGCACGTCTTCCGCCACAATACGAGAAACTGCGACGTGCTGGCGCGTTACGGAGGAGAAGAGTTCGTCATCATATTCCCTGAGACGGCTCTTGAAGAGGCGGTCATCGTGGCGGAGAGAATCTGCAGGACCGTGTCCGTCACCCTGGAAGTCAGCGTCACCATCGGCCTGGCCGGCCTTCCGCGCCACACCGCCGACTATAATGAGCTTATCAGAATGGCGGACAGGGCCATGTACTGGGGAAAACAGCACGGGAAGAACCAGATCGTCGTCTACGACGATTCGATGTCCACGTGCAAATAAAGATCACCCGATTTCCCGGCAAGGTTCGATCTGCCCATCCCCACCAGCTTCAGAACGGTTCCCGCCTTCGTGCGCCGGGGTATGTTGACCCTGATTCTGCGCTTTGAAAAACCGGGCCGGTACTCGATCGTGATCGACCCCCCCTCGGCGGCTATTTCATCAGGTATGCGAATGCGCTCGTGAATATCCATCACGTTGTGAAAAATCTTCGATGCACTCTGCGCCGCGATCCTGACCAGGGATCGCTTCAAGACATCCCTGGGTCTCCCCCCGCACACGATCGCCTCATAGGCGATCACCCTGCTCACCATGAGCAGCTTCTCGAGCCATTCGCCCTTGATGGGGAGATCATCGAACACCTCGCGGAAATCCGAACGGGAAAAGATATCCCGGTATACGGTCTCACGATTGAAGCCGCGTCTGCGGTCTCCGTCATATTTTTTTCGCTTCCGCGGATCGATGAGCACGCCGTATGCCTCCGTAATATCACGGAAAGATTCGACCGAACGCGGATCTTCCCTGTTGAGGTCGGGATGGAACCTCATGGCGAGCCTGCGGTAAGCCCTCTTGATCTCTTCTGTCCCGGCGTCGTTGCAGATGCCCAGGATCTGGTAGTAATCCTTGATCATGTCTTATTTCTTGAAGGCCCCGACACTTCTCCACTACCGGTGAGACTGGATGAAGATCTCCTCCGGCAGCTGGACTGCAGTGAGGACCCCTCCGTAGACTCCCCCGGTATCCACGCCGATCTTGTCTTCTTTGACAAAAGGCCTGGCAAAGGGAGTATGAGCGAATATCACCTTCTTGTTCAGGCCGGTGGGCGAGAAAATGAAATCATCGCGTATCCAGACAAGGTCTCGGTGATCCTGCCTAAACATGGGCACTCCCGGCTGTACGCCCGCGTGGACATAGATGTAGTGCGCGTCCTCGTAATACCACCTCAAACCGGCATAGAAGTCCCGATGACTTTGACTGAGCGCATGCGCCACCTGGGTGTGGGAGATGAAAGGCTCGGACCCGAGATAGGATTCCACGGTCTTCCTACCGCCGTTGGCGAAATACAGCGTCTTGTTCGTTCCGAATTCGAGAAATTCCAGAAACATATCTTCGTGATTCCCTCGAAGGAAAACGCACGGTACTTCCGAAGCCAGGTCGATCAGGAAGTCGATCACCTCCGTGATGCGCGGTCCTCGGTCGATATAATCCCCCAGAAAGACGAGGAGATCGTCCTTACGGGGTTCGATTCGATGCACCAGATCTTCCAGCTGATCCAGGCAGCCGTGGATATCACCGATAGCAAATGTTCTCTTCATGGTCATCCGGAAAGGAATATCCTGAGGAGGACCTGTCACCCGGAACATCAAATCCTTTTTTTGAGCCGGATCGTCTCGATCTTGAGTTCCGGGATTTTCTCCTGCGCCTTCTTGGAATTGGGGTTGATCTTCAAGGCGAGCTTGTATGCCTCGAGTGCCTCATTGAGGTCCTCGAGCCTCTGCTTTCCTTCCTTTGACGCGGCCCGCGCCTCGTATGCGTATGCGAGCGTAATGGCCGCGTCATGATCTTTTGCATGCTTCAGATAGTCTTTGGCCGAATCGATGATCTTGGTATGGTCTTTCAGCCCTACAGCGGCAGATATGAGCCCCTTGCGGTATGTGTTGGACTTCTCCATCTTCAGCAGGGACTGGTAATAGTTGTAGGAAGACCGGTAATCGCCCGACTTCTGCGAGAGGGCGGCGGCCCGGAGCAGACAGTCCTTGTCGTCCGGTTTTATGGCCAGGGCCTTCTTGTATGAATCCAGGGCGTTCTTCTCCTTGCCGGCCTTCTCAAACGCAGCCCCCAGGTTGAAGAGAAGAACCGGGTCCTTCGGGGAAAGCTCCACGGCTTTTGCGTAATATTTCGTCTGGGCTTCCGTATCTCCGAGCCGTCCCGTTATCATTCCCAGCTGGGCGTAGGCGTTCTTGTCCTGGGGATAGTAGGTTACGTAACGTTTGAGCAACGATGCCGCTTCGTCGTATTTCTTCCGCTTGAGTGCATCTTCGATGACCGGGATCAGAATCTCCCTGTCCTTGGCCTTCTCTGCGGCGGTCTTGTATATTTCCAGAGCCTTTGCATTCTTGCCGGCCTGCTCATACGTCTTGGCCAGATCTATGATGATGGAATCGTTGCCGGGATCGAGCTCAAGGGCCTTCTCAAGATGCTTCACTCTGCCGTCGAAATCTCCCAGCTGCCCCGATATGTAGCCCATTCGCCGGTAGGTGGCCGAAGTGGCCCTTCCCTTGTCCACGATCACCCTGCTCATGTCCATGGCTTCCTTGAACATGCCCAGCCTGATGTAGCACCGGGAGAGCTGCGCATATGCGTTCATATCTTCCGGATCCGAGTCGGTGATGGACTTGTAGATGCCCGCCAGCGTTACATAGTCATCCTTCTGCGACAGCAGCTCATCGAGCATCGACACGAACTGGCGGTTCTTGGGGAAACTCGCATGGGCGCTTTTCAGAATGGCGATCTTGTCGTCGACGTTTTTCGATTCATTCACCCGGTTCACGAAATCCTGCTCGGTGAGCTCCATCACCAGCGGGACCTTGGCGATGTTGTGCTCGATATAATAGACATCGATGGGAACCGAACGAAGCCCGGCAGCCAGAAGCTGATTACGGATTACGGCCGTATCCACGGGTTCGTGCAGGTCGTTGCCGCTCCCGAATCCCACCACATCGGCAGTGAGGTACGAATCGAAGAAGGTGTTCGCCTTCACCTTGGTGATGACGATCGTTTCCGTTCCCTTGATCAGAAGGCTCTCTCCCGCATTGACGGTCTGGGGGTTTCCGTCCACCTTCACTTCAAGAGAGATGAACCGGGGAGGCTTGCGGAATATGAAAGAGATCGCCGCCTCGCGTACCAGTCCGATTCTCCCGCCGATGGGAACGCTGAGAAAAAGAACGAATCCTATGGCGATAACCAAGACCACGATGAAAACGGCGTTTCCTTTCTTTCCCATGCCTCGCCTTCGTTTTTGCTTGTGTCTGAGTCGGTTATTATCAAGGAATAACCGATATGTCCATTCCCATTTTCGCTTCCCTCTGCGCCTGGAATACCAGCAGCGGAGCGCCTGTATGCACGATGCTGATATGTTTGTGCATCGGTTCGTCGCCTGTCTCCGGCTGTATCGTAGTATCGTCAGAAAAAACAAAAAAATGAAAGATATCTTGACCTCTTTGGGAGATTCATCTACTATCCGGAGCAGAAGATACTTCTGCACGATCCTTCATAATAATACGTCTTCACTTTTTATTGATATCGGGTTTTGTGATGAAGAGAGGTCTGACCCTTGTTGAGCTTATGCTGTCGATTACCATCGCGTCGATCCTCATCCTTACCCTTTTCAGCATCTATACCCTTATCGCGGGCACATACCGGGAAACCAGGGGCGGTTGGTACTGCATGCAGTCTCTGCGCAGCTCGATCCTTCAGATAGACTCGGACCTGAAGCAGTGTGCTTGTCTGCTTCCCCAGGATATGAGAGTCGTATGCAGAGAAAACGCCCTTTTCATCTCCGGGATTCCCGTCACCTCGTCTCACAGCGGCATCGGCATCAACAGCAAAACGCCTCCTCCATATTTTTCCACTGTCCAATCACTGTCCGGCGATGTCGTTACGCTCGATACCGCGGACATTGACTTCGACGGCACTGCAGACTACTGGGCCGATCTCGGCATCATCACCGAAAGCGGGGCATACGTCATCGCTCATGGATATTCCCGGGGAAGCACGGCCGTACCGCTCACCTCGATCCCTTCCGTGTACATCAGGGAGCGGGTCGTGCCTTCTGTCCATTACGAGCTGAAAGCAGGCGGCCTCTACCGGAACAACCAGCTCCTCGCAGAGGCTGTCTGTCATTTTGAAGCGCGGTTGGAGGGAGATGACGTCATTATCTTTGTCAAGGCCTGTTATGATGGGGAAGAGAAAAGCCTGTCTTACACCTACTGTATCCAGTGACCGGGGCTGGATCCTCATGTATGCTCTGGTCTTCTGTGTGGTGATTCAAGGCATCGCCATGATCACCGTGAGCCTGATCGCGCAGAACATGAAGTCGGGCGTTTCCTTCCAGAGGCTTCTCTCCCAGAGGCACATTCCCGCCGGGTCCGAAGAGCAGCCCTCTTTCAGAACCTATGCCCTCGATCCTCCGGAAGGATGGGACCACGGCTGCTTCCTGACCGAAGTAACCGAGAGAATATGGGGTAGGCTGCACACGTATTCCTGGCGAGTCCGCGTCAGGGAGCAGCCGTCCACCCCGGCGCAGGGTGAAGCCCCGGTGCTCTCGGGATGGATGCCGCACATTATCCTCCTGATTGACGACTCTCAGGACATGCTCGCTTCATGCGGCCGCTCATATGAAGAGGACAGGCTGTATCTCGAGAAACCGGGAAACGAAATCATCGCCGTCGATCAAAGAGATGATGTCGAGACAAGCATCTCCACCTCTGAGGGCACCTGCTTCCGGGGCGGCTGGGGCAACGCTTGGCATCAGGCCGATGACATATATGCCCTGGGCGGCGCCATGCAGTGCTGGACGCATGTCATATTATCGCTCAAAAGGCTCATCGATGATCTGGATATGTGTCCAATTGCCGTTGCCACCGTCTCCGGCGGCATCGTACTGCCCTTCACGACCGACCGGGCTGCCCTCTTCTCCTCCCTGGAAGAGCTGCGCCCGTCATCCCCTGAATCCCGTCTCTCAGAGGCACTCCTGAACGCCCTTGATGCTTTCCCGGATGAGTGCGGTACATCGAAACACATTATCCTGGCGACGAACGGGATAGCTGTCCACGATGGAAACATTCCCTCCTGGCTCCAGGATTATGATGGAGACGGCAATCCCCTTGACAGGGCCGTCGATGAGGCGGGTTCCCACTGCCTGGACGATGTGGCGTCTTATGCATCATCCCGGCAAATCCATGTGCACGTTGTCGGACCCGACACCCCGTTCCTGCAGAACACGGCCGCAAATGGCGGCGGAGTCTTCATGCCCGATGCGGGCTCGTTCGATCCACCCGGAAGCCTCATCTCGCTGCCCCGTTGCCTGTACGGAAGCCAGAAGCGTTTTCTGACAAATACCGAACTCGCATTCGGGCCCGCATGGCTGGATCTTGAGAATACATCGTATATGATTCGCATGGCCAATGCCCCGCCCCATCTCGCGCCTGCACCCGATATTCGAATCACTGGTTGTGCGCTATCCGTTTTTACTGATGATGGAACGCTTCTGTGCTCCACATCCCGCGATCATCTCCTGTCTATCGATTTGGCGACCGGGGCGTGTAACTGGATAACCCAGGGGTTTGGCGGAGAGGTCGTGGAGCAGGATGGAACGATCATCATAGGCCCCGATATCCGGGGCGACATCGCGGCACTCGACAGCGGGCAGGGCATCCGGTGGCTGTATCCAGGGGAACTGTTTGCCGTGTCCCGCGGGAACGTATATATCACGCGAGGCCCTCTCATCGCTTCTCTTAGCCTTGAGGAGGGAGTCTTCACATCCGGGTACACGGCGGACAGCGAACTGTGCGCCATCACGTACGATCCCTGTCGAGGGGCGGTGCTCGCGGCATCGAAAACTGGTCTGATCAGCATTCTGGATCAGGATCTCGTATTGGAGGATCTTTTCATCCCGGATCTGCCGGGCACGATCGCGCATCTCCGTCCCTTCCGGTGGAAACGGCAATTTCACGTGATCGCGGTCACCGAGAATCATGCGGCGTGCATGAACTCGGAAAAGGCTCTGTGGAGCGTGGCGCTGGAGGCCGGGACCTGTATCTCCGCAGTGGTCATGGATCTGAAGCTCTATCTCTCAGTCTGGGAATCGGGAGCATGCAAGGGGATCGATACCGGGAGCTCGACGCTGGTGGTCCTGGACGCGCTCACCGGAGAGACTGTTTCCAGAACCCCCCTGTTCGAGGCCAAGGCCTTCGGTCCGCTCATTGATCCGGATGCAGGCGTCCTGGAGTATGCGAGCTGGGACATGTCGATCCACGAGACGGATATAACGGATCTGCCCGGGATCCTTCCCGTGGGTCTCGGAGAACGGATGACGTATGACCCCGGAAACATCCTGCCCTGAGTGTGCACGCTCTCCCGGGCGCCTGACAATTTTCCGGATGCATTCACCGCCGGGAATGCATGGCGTTTCGGATGGTCTCGATCAGAGCCTCGTCGGGCAGGCCCGGTACACTCCCCAGGGCAACACCGGGCTTGATCCGCTCTCCATGGAAATCCGATCCCGCGCTCCTGAGCAGGCCGAGCGATGCGGCGGACTCTGCCAGATACCGCATGACAGAGGGCGAGTGGTGTGAGCTGTACACCTCGATCCCCTGAAGCCCGTATCCTTTCAGTTCTCTCAGCAAATCCCTGCTCGCGTCCCCGGGGTGCGCAAGGACGAGCACACCGCAGGACTTCAGGCTGCAGATGGTCCACTTCAGATCGGGGAGGTTCGAAGCGAGGGCCTCACCGAAGCCTGCCCGGGAAAAGTCCTGATAGAAGTTGAGATACGGTGAGTCGCTGCGATCACCTGCGGTGTAGAGAAGGAGCCTCGGGTCATCAGGATTGCTTTTTACCAGCGCGTCGAGGAAACTGACACCGGTGGGCACCGACTTCCCCCAACCCCGGATGTCATTTTCATCGAGCCGAAAGCCCATCTTTCGAAACCGTTCGATGATGGCCGGAACCCCTTTCCAGATCCTTGCACAGCTCGCATCGATAAAGTCCCGGATCCGCAGGCAGCAAGGATCGAATCCGTAGCAGAGCAGATGGTATTCCCGGCCTCGGAAGGATGTGGAAATCTCCACGCCGCTGAAGAGCTCGATGCCGCTCATCCCGGCCGTATCCATTCCTTCGGAGGCGGCGCGGATATCCATATGATCGCAGAAGGCCAGGGTGCAGACATTTCTCCCGCCGGCCAGAGAGACGATCTCAGCCGGGGTATATTGCCCATCGCTGGAATATATTGTATGAATATGGAGATCGATCATGGCGATATGGGACTCATAGCACAGCGGCCGCCGGAAGGAAACACAAGGCGTTGAAGACAAGGAGCATGCATGAAAAGGAATGACAGATATCTCATCGATCAGATCAATCCTCAGGAATCGTGGAGAATTTTCCGCATCATGGCGGAATTCGTGGACGGCATCGAGACCCTGTCATCCCTTGAGCCGGCCGTCACCATCTTCGGGTCCGCCCGGTGCAAGCCGGATGACAAATACTACCTCATGGCCGTAGAGCTCGCGGGCATGCTCGCCCGGGAGGGCTACTCCATTATCACCGGAGGCGGTCCTGGCATCATGGAGGCGGCGAACAAGGGGGCGTACGAGGCCGGAGGCCAGTCGGTCGGGCTCAATATTGTGCTTCCCTTCGAGCAGAGCCTGAACCCGTACACGAACATCCATATCAATTTCCGCTACTTCTTCGTGAGAAAGGTCATGTTCGTCAAGTACGCCATGAGCTATGTCATTTTCCCGGGCGGATTCGGGACAATGGACGAGCTCTTCGAAGCCCTCACCCTCATCCAGACGGACAAGCTGAAACCCTTCCCGGTCATACTCGTAGGATCGGACTTCTGGGGCGGCCTTCTGAGCTGGATAACAGGCACGATGCTCAAGGAGCTGAAGATCGTCGAGAAAGATCTGGGCATATTCACCGTAGTGGATTCGGCGGCGGACGCGGTTGAGATCATCAAGAACACCAAGGTGCACTGAAGCCTGTGCCGGAAGCGGTCCTCACGGCCGCATACTCCGACAGGGGCTGAAGGCCCCGCTGCCGGGAGATTGCAGCATCGTTTCAGGAGACGAGACGGGCCGCCTTCTGGTACGCGGCAAACACCGCGTCCATGACTGCGGATCTCAAGCCCTTGGCCTCTAGGACGCCGATGCCGTCGATCGTGGTGCCCCCGGGAGAGGCCACCATATCCTTGAGATCTCCCGGATGCCTGCCGGTCTGGAGCACCATGGCCGCGGCCCCTTTCAGCGTTGCGGCGGCCAGTTCCATTGCGAGGTTTCTCGGAAGCCCGGCACGCACCCCGCCGTCGGCCATGGCCTCGACGAAAAGAAAGCAGAACGCCGGCCCCGACCCTGACAGGGCCGTGACTGCATTCATCAGCCTCTCCTCCACCTGCATACATCTGCCTACCGAAGAGAATATCTCGAGAGCTGTCCTGACGTCCTCTTCTGTGCACGAGGGTGAAGCACAGAGGGCGGACGCGCCCTCAAGGACCAGAGCCGGAGTGTTGGGCATGACCCTGACTACCCGGGACTGCCCGCCGATAACCGCCTGGATGGACTCGATGGATACCCCTGCCGCAATACTGATTACAAGCCTTCTCGATGCGTCATCCTTCACCCGGCTCAGGACCGCAGCAACCTTATCGGGCTTGACGGCGAGGATAAGCACGCGGCTCTTTTGAGCGACCTCCTGCGCGCTGACGGCTGTCTCGACACCGTACGTCGCGTGCATCTCCAGTACACGCTGCGGAAGAATGTCGTAAATCACGATATCAACGGGGCGGTACACTCCTTTCTTCAGCACGCCACCGATTATAGCTCCGGCCATGTTCCCTGCGCCGACGAATCCGACAGCAGCCATTGTCTCCTCCTCTCGTATCCAAGACCTTATTACACCGATTGTTTTTCGCCGTCCCTATTTTCTATTATACCCATTTTCTGGAAAATATTCTAAACATAAGTTTTCCATATCCCGATAGAACAGCTATGGATACGGCTTGCAAGAGGATCAAAGGCGTTTTCTTCGAAGAGACAACCATTACCCTCGGCACCGGGCATACGAAGAAAACCCAGCGTGTCAAGAATTACTGTCTGGCGGAGCAGCTGGACGACGAGACCGTACAGGTGAGCTATCTCGGCAACGAAGGTCAGCCCACAGGCATCGTGATCAAGATGCCGTATGACGAGTTCATGAACAAATATATCTTCGAGCCGGACTTCAAGGTAAAGACGAAGGAAGAGCGGGAAACCGACAAGCATATCGCGCTGGCGGAGAAACATCGCTCCCGCAAGGAATTCAACTCCGCCGAATGGGAGTATCACTCCGCACTGAGGATAGACCCGGACAGCATCAGGGCGAACTTCGGGGTGGGCACCCTGTATATGGAAATGGGCCAGACCGACAAGGCAAGAGACGTCTTCAGGAAGCTCTCCCAGGTCGAGGCCATCTTCGAAGAGGAGAACAAGCACATCTTCAATGAGTTCGGGATCGAGCTGCGGAAGGCAAACATGACCGAGGAGGCCCTGGCGAACTACATGAAAGCCATCGAGATCTCTCCGACGGACGAGAATCTCTACTTCAACGTGGCTCGCCTGTATTATGACAGGAAAGACTGGGCGAACGCGTTGAAATGGATAGAAAGATCCCTTTCCATCAATCCGAACTCCCGTGATGCCCGGCAGTTCGAGTCAATCATCCGCAAGGAAATGCTCGAACAGGGGAGTCCGGGCGGCAGAAATGCACAGGACGATGATCTATCCCTGAGGCGGTCTTCACCAAAGCTCTCCTGAAAAAATCCTCTCCGACGCCACGATATCCTGCGGAAAACACTATGCCCTTCAAAGGCGACACTCGCTCAGGCATGCCTGCACGGACCGCACCGCCTGGATCGTTCTTCCAGGATCCGGTAGACCTCGAGAGTTATTTTCGCTGTATTCTCACGGGCTCCGCTGTTGTCGATGATATGGCTTGCATACGGCTTCTTTTCTTCGATGGACATTTGAGCCCGCACCCTTCTGAGGGCTTCGTCCCTGCCGATGCCCTCCCGCTCCATGAGCCTGTTGATCTGGAGCGGCTCCGGGACATACACCAGAATCACATCGTCGAAAACACGGTGCATGCCGGTTTCAATCAGCAGAGGAACGTCGCAGATGACGACCCGGTTCACGTTCCCTGATTTGATTTCTTCGATGCGGCGGTCCATCTCACGGAAGACCTCGGGATGGACGATACGGTTCAGAGATTCTCTCTGCCTGCTGTCGCTGAATATGATCCCGCCCAGGCGGTCCCGGTCTATCTCACCATCCGGCAGGAGAATTTCTCTGCCGAAATGCTCAACGATCCGATCGAATGCTGGGCTCCCTCTGAGGACGACCTCACGGGCGATCCTGTCCGCATCGATGACCGCTGCGCCGAACGAGGCGAAAAGGGAGGCCACGGTCGATTTCCCCGTCGCTATCCCACCTGTAAGCCCGGCAATGACCATGATTTCCCTCCAATGAGCGAGACGTTTCTTCCCGCCAGCTGACCTTGCCTGCGGTAGGAAAAGTATCTGTCGGTGCAGCATGCGGTACAGGGCCCCCTGGACTCGATCGCGTCTTCCTCGAGCCCGGCGCCGGTGAGCTGAGACCTGGCAACGGCTCTCAGATCCACCACCAACGAACCGCTGCCGTTGATCCGGGGCTCGGCCCCGAGGGCATCGGCTACGTCCCTGCCCACCACGTAACAGCAGGGGCCGATGGATGGACCGATCGCAGCCCGGATATCCTCTGCGCCCAGAGAGCGCATCATGCGGACGCATTTCGCCACAATACGCAGTGCAAGCCCTCTCCATCCGGCATGAACCGCCGCGTTGAGCGGCATGTCATTTGCCCAGAGAAGCACCGGGACGCAGTCAGCCGTGCGCACGCAGAGCACGTGATCAGGGTTGCGCGAAATGATGCCATCCGCCTGAGGCACGTCCTGCGGTGCGGCCTCATCCGCCAGAACAATCCTGTCCGAATGCACCTGGTCCATACAGAAAATATCGCTTCCGGGCATGATGCGGCTCAACCTGTCGAGCACCGAGGCCGGCTTCCCGTCAATACCCGAAGTAAGATCCTTTGTACAGAAAACGCCCCTCATGACTCCTGGGTTATATCGGAAAAGGCACCCTGAAGACAAGGCTTGGGGAAAACATACGCGATGCAAGCTCACGGAAGTCGCCGGACAGGCGTTCACGTAGCGCTGCCCTTTTTCAAGGTCTGCTTCCTCAGGGGGTATGCCGGAGGAATATGAAGGAATTCTTTCAAATCAATCCCGGTACATATGCCCCTGTTCGTGATTCATCGCCACCCTTTTGCCGCTTGACAATCATGAACCTCGTATGTAAATACTAAGCCCCTAAAATAGAAGATCGAGGTATTCGATGAAGCGGACATTTCAGCCACATAACACGAGACGCAAACGAACTCATGGATTTCTCGTTCGCATGAGCACAAAGAGCGGACGTGCTGTAATAAATCGAAGGAGGGCCAAGGGACGCAAGCGTTTGGCTGTGTAATGTCAGACGAACGATTCCCGAAGCAGGAGCGGCTGAGAAAACGGCGGGATTATCTCAACGTAGAGGCGAAAAAACAGCGCAAAATCATCACCGGGCATCTCATTATCCTCGCTGCTCGAAACTCTGAAAATCACACTCGCATTGGCATCACCGTGAGTAAAAGGATCGGAACCGCTGTAAAGAGGAATAGTGTGAAAAGACTCTTACGGGAGATTTACCGCAGGAATAAAGAGATCTTCCCTCCCGGGTACGATGTCGTTCTCATAGCGAGAAAACAGGATAAGAATACGTGCTACAAGACACTTTTTCAGGAAATAAAGAACGCCATGGGATCGCGTACATGGTGAGGAAACTGCTGATAGGGCTCATCCGCTTTTATCAGAAAGTCATATCTCCGGGCTTACCGCGGTCGTGCCGATTCTGGCCGAGCTGTTCCGAGTATGCCATCGAGGCGATCAATACGTACGGAATATCGAAAGGTCTCCTGAAGGCTTCCTTAAGGATAATGAAATGCCACCCCCTCCATCCCGGCGGATATGACCCTGTGTAGATCACTCAAGGAGACATGATCTGATGGAAAAAAGGACACTGCTGGCCATAGTCATATCGATTGCAATTCTCCTTCTCTGGGACTTTTTTTTCGTTGAGCCGAAAACCCCTGAACAGCCCCAAGACCAGGTCGAGCAGCAAGAGAGCGTACCTGGTGAGGACCAGAGCGACGTACTCCAGTTGCCCTCCCCCCAGAGAAGCCCGGACCGGCAGGTCGTCCCCGGAGAGACAATCGTCATAGAGACGCCGATGTATCGCGCCCAGTGGAGCACAGCGGGCGGGGCGCTTACCTCGTTTCAGCTCAAGCAGTACCGGGAGAACCTGTCTCCTGAAGCACAGCCTGTTGACATTATCGAATCACCCATGCCGCTGATAAGCGTGAACGGGCAGTTCGCCGATTCTTCCTTTGTCTATGAGGCATCGAGAACCGGGGAGTCCGACATCCCCCGGGAGTTGATCTTTACGGCCCGGATCAGCCCTGAGGTGGTTCTGAAGAAGATCTACACCATTGATCCTCAGACCTATACTCTGGGGTACCGGACGATATTGGAAAACGGCACATCAGGTCCGATAACAGCCGATATCGACCTGTACCTCAACGGCGTCTATCCCCTTGACGAGGACAAGGATGGATATGCATTCCAGGGACCTGTCCTGCTCAATGGGAAACGCCTGGAGGAGTTCAAGATCTCCAAGGTGAAAAAGGTGGGAATATTCCGGGAATTCTCCGGCGAGATCAGATGGTTCGGGTTCGAGGACAAGTATTTTCTTACCACCGTCATCCCCGAGGAGACACCGGATGCCTCGGTCGTCATCAAGCGCATCAGCGATCAGACCGTGAGGCTCGTGTATGACACAGCCCCCTCCCGGATCGAGCCGGGGTCGAGCGTGGAGACAAGGTATGTGATTTTCTCCGGCCCGAAAGAGCTCGAGACGCTCAAGGCCGTAGGGTACGACATCAAGAAAGCCCTTGATTTCGGGTTCTTCGATATCATCGCCAAGCCGCTGCTGATGGCGATGAACTGGATTTACTCCTATACCGGCAGTTATGGATGGTCCATCATCATCCTCACCATTGTCATCAAGATCCTGTTGTATCCGCTGACGCTCAAGAGCTTTACGTCCATGAAAGAACTCCAGAAAATCCAGCCTCTCATGAAGGAACTGCAGGCAAAATACAAAGACGACAAACAGAAACTGAATCAGGAGATGATGAAGCTGTATTCGGAGCACAAGATCAATCCCATGGGGGGCTGTCTCCCTATGCTCCTGCAGATACCGATTCTGTTCGCCCTCTATAAGGTGTTTTATTCGGCCATCGAGCTCAGGCACACGTCGTTCCATCTGTACGGGACGTGGCTGCCGGACCTCTCGGCCAAGGACCCGTATTTCATCACCCCGATACTCATGGGCGTGAGCCAGTTCGTCATGCAGAAGATGACTCCGACTCCCGGAGACCCCACCCAGCAGAAGATCATGCTCATCATGCCTGTCTTCTTTACGATTCTGTTTCTGAATTTCCCCTCGGGCCTTGTCATCTACTGGCTGATCAGTAATATTTTATCAATTATCCAGCAGGCCTACATAAACAGGAAGCATACATAGGAGAAATCAAAACATGGATGAGGATTACAGAGAATTCGAAGCCAAGACGGTCGATGAAGCGATCGTCACTGCCATGAGGACCTTCCGGTCGGATTTCGAAGATCTCGAGATTCAGGTCATTTCTGAGGGGTCCAAGGGACTGTTCGGCCTCGTTGGCACAAAGTCCGCGAAGATTCTTGCGCGCCCGGCAAGAAGGCAGGAAACACAAGGCAATAGGCCGGTACAGGAAACAGGGCCCGAAGCTCCCGAGAAAAAAGGCCTCGCTCCCGAGCAACAGGCCGTTTCGCGGGAAGATATGGAGCATGCCTGCCGGGTTGTGACCGAGATTCTGAACCACATGAACATCCCCTCAGAGGTCAGGATCGGCAAAGATAATATCATCGAGGTGGTGGGCGACGGATCAGGCCTGCTCATCGGCAAGCGCGGGCAGACGCTTGATTCCCTGCAGTTCATAACGAACCGGATCCTGAACAAAAACCGGGAAGTGCCTTTCTACGTAACCGTCGACACCGAGGGATACCGTCAGAGGCACATGGACCATCTCCGCTCCATGGCCGTCAAGATGGGTCAGAAGGTCAAGCGTACAGGACAGTCCGTGTTCCTGGAGAAGATGAACCCGTATGACAGGCGTATTATCCACCTCGCCTTGAAAAACGATTCCCAGGTAAATACCAAGAGCGTGGGAGACGGGGTGTACAAGAAGGTGCTCATAGCACCCAAAAGGGTGTCGCGATCGTAACAGATACCATATATGCAGAATCCACGCCCAGAGGGCGCGGAGGAATCAGTATCATACGGATCAGCGGTACCGAGACCAGCGAGATACTCAAGCGAATCACTCACCGCGAATTCTGGCCGCCTCATGAACAGAAGCTCGCCTCCATCAAAGACCTTTCCGGCGGAGCCGTTGAGAAGGCCCTGGTGGTCTTTCATCCAGGCCCCCAATCCTACACGGGAGAAGATACGGCGGAGATAAGCTGTCACGGCAACCCTTTGCTCGTCGATACCATCATGGAGATCATCGGGGCGACCGGCCTGGCCAGGACGGCGGAAAAGGGCGAGTTTACGAAAAGGGCATATATCAACGGCAAAATAGACCTCGCACAGGCGGAGGCGGTGGGTGCGCTCATCAACGCGGAGAGCGCAGGCGGAGTCCGGATGGCTCAGTCGCTGCTGACCGGCGATTTATCCCGCCGTCTCAGCCGTATGGGAGAGGATCTCTTCGGAATCATAACCGGCATTGAGGCGTCTTTTGTCATCGAAGAGGCGGAGCACGATCCGGATTCGATTCGCCGGGCGGTCGATGCCATCATTCGCGAGATCGACAGCCTTCTTGCCCATGCCGACTGCGCCGCAAAACGATATTCCGGAATCATCACCACCGTTGCCGGCCTTCCCAATGCAGGAAAGTCTTCCATTTTCAACGCCGTTCTCGGGTATCCCCGGGCAATCGTGCATCACGAGAGCGGCACGACACGGGATATCATCCGTGAG
>Ga0116159_1001103_pt1 | contig 29594 bp, 30 predicted proteins | sample AD_JPNAS1_MetaG_FD_89878 | JGI IMG/M metagenome (GOLD analysis project Ga0116159, IMG submission 89878) | Active sludge microbial communities of municipal wastewater-treating anaerobic digesters from Japan - AD_JPNAS1_MetaG | ecosystem: Engineered > Bioreactor > Anaerobic > Digestate | place...
AAGAGGGGAAGGAGCTGGAGCGCAGGATTCAGGAAGTCGCCGCCCGGGGCATTCGCGTGGTCGGGCCCAACTGCTTCGGCATCTACTGTCCGGCCAGCGGCATCACGCTTTTGCCCGGGCCGGACCTGTCGCGTGAAACCGGGCCGGTGGCATTTGTCGCGCAAAGCGGCGGCATGGCGATCGACTTCGCGCACGCGGGAAAATGGCTGGGGGTCCGCTTCAGCAAAATGATCAGCTTCGGCAACGGCGCGGATTTGCGCGAAGCGGAGCTTCTGCGCTATCTGGCCGATGATGCGGAAACCCGGGTCATCTCGATGTACATTGAAGGCATCAAGGACGGAGAGCGTTTTTTCTCCGAGCTTAAAGCCGCCGCGGCCAAAAAACCGGTCATCGTTTACAAAGGCGGCCTTTCCGTGGCCGGCGCCCGCAGCGTGGCCAGCCACACCGCGTCGATGGGCGGAAGCCGCGTCATCTGGCAGTCAATCTTAAAGCAGGCGGGAGCCATTCAGGTAAACGATACGGAAGAGATGGCGCAGGCCAACCTGGCCTTTGCGATGCTGCCGCCGAAACCCTTTCGGGGGATTTCCATCGTAGGCGGCGGAGGCGCAATCGGCGTGACCGCCTGCGACACGGCCGAAACGTTCGGCATCGAGATTCCGGCGCTGCCGCCGCAGCTCCAGGAGCGCATCGGAAGCGTTTTGCCCAAGCCCGGCTCGAGCGCCATCAATCCGATTGACGTCGCCAATCCTTTTGTCGGACCGCAGGCGCTGAAGGAAGTGCTTCTCGGCGCGGCCGAAGATGAGCGGATCGAACTGCAAATCATCGTATCGCTCCTGTTTCACTACAAGGGTCTTGCCCGCGCCTTCGGCAGGCCCGTCGCGGAAGTCACCCCATACCGGGAGCTGGCCCAGTGCGTCCGCGACGCGATTGACCGGACCGGCAAACCGGTGATTGCCGTGCTGCCCAACATGACCCGTGGCGTGGAAAGCATGGATATTACGGAGCTGATCGCCCTGACGCGGCAGGAATACCTTTCCCGCGGCATTCCGGTTTTCGACGAGCTGCACGACGCCATTCGGGCGATTTCCCACATCAACAATTATTATGGAGGAAAAATAAAATGAAAAACGAAAAAGCCGCGAAGATCATCGACAAGGCCCTGAAGCAGGGACGCAAAACGCTTTCGGAATACGAAGCCAAGCAGGTTCTGGCCGCGTACGGCATTCCGGTCACGAAAGAGGTTCTGGCCAGGGACAAAACCGCGCTGGAGAAAGGCCTGAAAAAAATCGGCTTCCCGCTGGTCATGAAGGGCTGCTCGGCCGACATCGCCCACAAAACGGAAAAAGGCCTGATTCATGTGGACATCCGCACGGCAACGGAGGCAAAGAAAGCGTTCCGGGAAATTCTCGCCGGCATGGAAGGCTATGAAGGCGGCGTGCTGATGCAGGAAATGATCAAAGGCAGGCGTGAACTGGTCATGGGCCTGACCCGCGATCCGCAGTTCGGACCCTGCGTGATGTTCGGCCTGGGCGGCATTTTTACGGAAATTCTCCGCGACGTCGCTTTCCGCCGCGCGCCTCTGGAAATCCGGGACGCGAAAGAGATGATGCAGGAAATCAAAGGCCGCAAGATTCTCGACGCGGTGCGCGGCATGGAAGCGGCGGACCAGAAAATGCTTGTCGATATGCTCATCAGCGTCGGCCGCATCGGCCTGGACTTTGACGACATCATGGAAATCGACCTCAACCCGGTGATTCTTTCCGGATCAAAGCCGGTGGTCGTGGACGCGCTGATCGTTTTGAAATAGACTGAAGGCTAAAGACCGAAGGCTGAAGGCGGAAGAACAAATTAAATAGAGACAGCGCCTCTTTATTTTTGCTTTATGTAGGGCGCACCTTTAGGTGCGCCGCACGTTGATTGACATTCCGGTTTTGGCGAACTTGGTTTTGGCGGGCCTAATAACCTAAAGGCCACAAGCGGCCTGCCCTACGTTGTCATGGTGAGCCTGTCGAACCATAATGAACGTTATGAACTGCAAAAAAGAAAGGAACCTGAAAATCTGCGGATGCACCTACGAACCCTGCAGCCGCAAGGGAATCTGCTGCGACTGCGTAGCCTATCACCTGCAGAAAAGACAGGTGCCGGGCTGCTTTTTTCCGCAGGACGCCGAAAGAACCTATGACCGCTCCTTTGAGAATTTTGCGGACCTGGTCGCAAAAAAACGCATATGATCCGGCGGCGCGCATCCGCCGCGGACAAGCCTTCGCGCAAACGTCGATCCCTTCGCAACGACATTGATTTTCATTGACAAGCACCGGCCAAACGGCTTAAATACGCCTGCAAACACGTCATTTCCAATATCGAATTCGGGGCGGGAAAAACATTGCCATGACGACTCCGCGAAACATTGACGGTCAGGACGGTTATCAGGTTTCTTTTCAAAAGGAGAACGAAAGCCTTCTCATCAGCCTGAAAGGCGAGTTCGGCCTGAAAAATCTCACGGCCTTCACCCGCGAAATCCGGCAGGCTGTTTCCGGACATGCGATTCCAACCCTGACCATCGATTTTTCACAGGTCAAATACCTGGACAGCGCGGCGGCTCTGGCTTTTGTTCAGATGGAGCAGGAAGCGGCAAGCCGGAAGACAAACTGCCATCTGGCCAACCTGAGCGAAGAAGCCAGGGGCATTTTCAGCGTGATCCACCCCGATGTTCTGACCCGGCGCCCTTTCAAGCCGGAACACACCGGCGAGGGAGTGGTGCAGCAGATCGGACAGGCCTCTTTGTCGATCGGCCGGGATTTTGTGAATTTCATAACCTTTATCGGCGACTTGCTCTCCGCGCTGGCCTATACCGTGACGCATCCCGCGACCCTTCGGGGAAAGGATGTTCTTTTTTACGTGCAGCGCGCGGGTGTGGACGGTCTGCCGATTGTCATCCTGATCGGCGCGCTGATGGGTCTGATCATGGCCTTCATGTCTTATCTGCAGTTCAAGCAGTTCGGCGCGAATATTTATGTTCCCACACTGGTCAGCTTCGCCATGATCAAGGAACTGGGGCCGATCATGACGGCGATCCTGGTCGCGGGACGGTCCGGCTCCGCCTTTGCCGCGGAAATCGGCACCATGCAGGTCAATGAAGAGGTGGACGCGCTTGAAACGATGGGATTTGACCCGGTCCGTTTTCTGGCCGTGCCGAAGGTTCTGGCCGCCGTGATCGTCGTGCCGATTCTGACCGTTTACGCGGATGTCTCCGGCATTCTGGGCGGCCTGATCATCGGCGTCACGACCCTGGACCTGACGTTCAAAACCTATATCTCGCAGTCGATTAAAACCATTCAGGTGTTTGATGTGGTCACCAGCCTGATCAAGGCCGCGGTATTTGCCGGACTCATTTCCGCCATCGGCTGCCAGCGCGGCTTTCAGGTGCGCGCCGGCGCCCAGGATGTCGGCAAGTTTACGACCTCCGCCGTGGTCGCGGCCATCTTCCTGATCGTGCTGACCGACTCCATTTTTGCCGTTATGCTCTACTATGTCAAACGATACAGTGCTTTCGCATAAGGAAGGAACCGGGATTTCCATGACGGAACCATCGGAAAAAAAGACCGTTCTTTCGGTAAAAAACCTGACGCAGCGCTTCGACGACAACATCGTCTTTGAAGACGTGAGCTTCGATGTGTATCAGGGAGAGGTTCTGGTCATCGTGGGCGGCAGCGGCTGCGGCAAATCAACGCTGCTCAAAATCATGATCGGTCTGCAAAAGCCATATGCGGGCCAGGTCCTGTATCAGGGAACCGACATTACCCGGGCGTCGGATGAAGCCCTGAACGAATACCGGAAAAACATCGGCGTTCTCTTTCAGTCCGGGGCGCTGTTCAGCTCCATGTCCATCAAGGAAAACATCGCGCTGCCCCTGCAGGAGTACACCGACCTCGACGCGGACACCATCGACCGCGTCATTCGAATGAAACTGGGCATGGTCAACCTGGCCGGCTATGAAAATCACAACCCGTCCGAGCTTTCCGGCGGCATGAAAAAAAGGGCGGGCATCGCCCGCGCAATGGCCCTCGATCCGCGTGTGCTTTTTCTGGACGAACTGTCCGCCGGGCTCGATCCGATCACGGCGGTGGAGCTTGACGACCTGATCATCAAAACAAACGAGGCTCTGGGAACCACCATGGTCATTGTCACCCATGAGCTGGAATCTATTTACAAAATAGCCCATCGGGTGCTAATGTTGGACAAGGAGGCCAGGGGAATGATCGCGGAAGGCAGACCTCTGGAATTAAAAGAGAACGCGACGGACCCGCGGGTCAGAAGCTTCTTTTTGAGACAGTTGCCCGAAAATCAGGACGAACAGAGGTTTTATGCCGACTAGAAGCTCAAAATTTTCAATCGGCCTTTTTGTCATTGTGGGCGCGCTGATCTGCGCCGGCGTGATCATCTGGGTCGGCGCCGCCAAATTTTTCACCAAGGGCTCTTTCTACAACGTTTACTTTGACGAGTCCGTCCAGGGATTGCAGGTGGACTCGGCGATTAAATACCGCGGCGTCGAAATCGGGAAAGTGCAGAAGATCGACGTGGCGCCCGACTACCGCCTGATCGAAGTGACCATGAAAATCGACCTGGAAGGCGATCTGCAGAAGCAGACGATCGCGACGCTGAAGACCGCCGGCATCACCGGCATTGTCTTCATCGAGCTGGACCGGATCAAACCGGGCGAACTGGCCGATTCTCCAAAGCTCACCTTCAAGGCGGACTACCCGGTCATCCCGTCGCGCCGTTCGGAAATCAGCCGGCTGATCGGCGACACGAACATGATCATGCAAAACATTAAAAAAATAGATTTCGAGGGAATTTCCAGCCAGCTCAAAAACACCGCGCAGGCGATCGAAAACTTCGTGGAGGGCAAGCGCATCACGAGCCTGATGACTCATCTGGAAAACACCTCGGCAAATCTGGACGAGACAATCGCCGGAATCAACAAGACCGTCGCCGAAGGCAAGGTGGACCGGGCCGTCACGGAAGCCCTGGGCGTGCTGACCGACGCCCGCAAACTGGTCGGCCGGGCCAGGGAGGAAATCGGAGCGCTGAACCTGCGCGAAAAGTCGGCTCAAACCGACGCCATTCTTCAGAACATCGACAAAAAGACCAAGATCATTACGACCGGCCTTGCCGACACGTCGGAAAACCTGCGGGTCACCTCGGAAAACCTCCAGAGGCTTGCCGAAAGCCTGAACCGGGATCCGTCGGACCTGATTTACACCAAACCGGCGCCGCCGCGAAAGCCCATGGAATAAAGAAAGGAACGAGCAATGGAAAAATCCCTACAAAGGCAGGCCCGCTTCCACAAACCATCATCCGTCATGCCGCTCTTCGTCATCATTGCACTCCTGTTATGCGCAGCCGGGTGCGCAGGCGGCGGCAAGCCGCAATACGACGTTCAAAAATACCTGCTCGCCTATCCGTCGCCCACCTGGGATGGCTCTGCAAAACTTCCCGTGTCGGTCAAGGTGAACCGGTTTTCCATTGCCGCCGCGTATAATTCGACCGGCATGATTTTCCGAGACGACGCCTACGGTCTGGACGCATTCAACTACTCCCGCTGGGCGGTCAACCCGGCCGACATGATCGGCGATCTCCTTTTGGCCGACATGAGAGCCGGAAATCTTTTTCAGGCGGTCCTCTCGCGGTACGACCTGGAAGAGGGGCGGTTTATCCTCTCGGGCGGCATCGAAGAATTTTATCTGCAAACGGAAAAGAAAAACAGAGCCGCCCGCATCGTCATCGCCATTTCGCTTCAGGACTCCCGGGAAAAAGAAACCGGCAAAAAAATGATGTATCAGAAAACCTACACCCGTGAAGCGCCCCTGCAGGAAGCCTCGCCCAAAGGATACTGCGCCGCCGCAAGCCAGGCCATGCAGGCCCTGTCCCGAGAGATCATCGGCGACGTCTATTCGGCGGTCAGGGCCAGAACACCGTAAAGGAACAGGTGTTTCATGAAGGAAATTTCCGTCCGGAGCTCATCCCGTTTTGAAATGATCGACATCACCGAAGCCGTTCGGAAGACGGCGCGCGAGGAAAAGATCGAATCGGGCATCGTCCTAGTCTATACGCCCCACACCACCGCAGCGGTCACGATCAATGAAAACGCGGACCCGGACGTGCCCCGCGATCTTCTGGCGGCGCTGGACCGGGCCGTTCCCCTGTCCGCGAATTACCGGCACACGGAGGGCAATTCCGCTGCGCACGTCAAATCGTCGATGGTCGGCGCGTCCGAAATGGTCATCATCGAAAACGGCCGCCTGGTGCTGGGCACCTGGCAATCCATCTTCTTTTGCGAATTCGACGGCCCGCGATCCCGAAAAGTTATCGTCAAATTTCTCACGTGATTAGTGAATGGTGTATGGTGTATCGCTCTTAGCCACCATCCGCTATCCACTATAAACCAAAGCGGGGCTGAAGCCCCGCCCTACATTTCACTCATTGATCGTCACTTTTAACTACAAGCCACGGTCTTTTACCTATCGCCCATTGCCTATTGCCCCTCGCCTGTTTTTCCACCATTCACCACTGCTGACATGACCTCCAGCATCTGCTCCTGAATCAGTCCGTTGCTGGCGACAAGGCCCGGAGAAAAAAGATGCCATTTTTCGCCGGCCATATCGGAAAGGACGCCGCCCGCTTCTTCCACCAGCAGGCATCCGGCGGCCGTGTCCCAGGGTTTGAGCTTGAGCTCCCAGAAGCCGTCAAACCGTCCGGCGGCAAGATAGGCCAGGTCCAGGGCCGCCGCGCCCGCGCGCCGGATCGCCTGCGCTTTTTTGGCCATTGCGTTGAAAAAGTTCAGGTTGTTGTCCGGACTTTCACGGATGTCATAGGGAAAGCCGGTGGCCAGAAGGCTGCGGGACAGATCTTCCACGGAAGAAACGCGAAGCTCCTTCCCGTTGAGGCGCGACCCGCCTCCCAGCGAAGCCTCAAACAGGTCGTCCCGAAGCGGATCATAAACGACGCCCAAAACAACGCTGCCGTCTTTCTCCAGGGCAACGGAGACGCAGAAAAAGGGAAAGCCGTGGGCGTAATTCGTTGTTCCGTCCAGAGGATCCACAATCCAGCGCATCGCGGCCCGCGCGTTTTTCTCCTTTGATTCTTCGGATAAAATACCATGACCAGGATACCGGCGGCCGATTTCCGCAAGGATGATCTCCTCCGACATTCGGTCCGCTTCCGTCACCAGATCGATGGCTCCCTTGTAGTAAACCGGATTGTGCCGGGTGAATTTTTCAGCAAGCATTCTTCCCGCCTTTCGCGCCAGGTAAACAGCAAAATCCGTTAGTTCCCTCATGACCGGCCATTCCTCCATATCATCAGCAATCAACGGTGTTTAAACCACAAAGCCGGCAAAAAAGGTAGAGCATTCTTAAACATTGCGCTGGTGAATATTTAATGCTAAACAGACCAAAAATGTTGTTGGTTTGCGGTTCATGACGACAGAAAAAAATGCGGATTCCCCCATCCCTGATTTGAAAACGGCGCGGCAAAATTCAGGACAGACCCTGAAGGAAATGTTTGAGCGCACACGGATCAGTGTGGTCAATCTGGAAGCCATCGAAAACGGTCAGTTCCATCTGCTGCCCGTCCCGACCTACACGCGAAATTTCATCAAAATATACGCGCAGGCCCTGGGGGTGGACAGCTCCCCGCTGCTCGGGCGCTACGAAGAATATCTGCAGGCGCTGAAAAACAAAGAAAAGGAACAGGCCGCCGTAAAGCCGCCCCCCGCGCCCCTGGCCGAAATGCTGAGCCGTTACAAAATCTTCCTGTGGATCACCTTGATCGTCATTCTCATTGCGGCCGTGTCCATTTTCGCGAGCCTTTACAATAAACCTTTGTCCGAATCGCAGCAGGGAATCCAGCGAACCGGGGAAGCGGAAGGCCGGGCAGCCCCGGCGCAGGTCGCAGCGGGGGCTGACGCGCTCCCCGTCGGGATCGGTTTGCCGAAGCCGGAGGAAATCGCGGGAGTCCAACCGCCGGAGAGTCAACAGGTCATGGCGTCGCCGTCCATTCCGTCCTCCGCCGTTTCACAAACTCCCGCCGCACAGAAGGCGCCGGAAAAGGACAAAGCCGCTCAAGCGGCGGCAGGCGCGGAAGAAACGTCTCTTTTGATCATCCGCGCCACGGAGCAAACCTGGATTCGAATGCAGGTTGACGACAAGGAACCTTACGAAGTTTTGCTGGAAGCGGGAGAAACGCTCTCGCAAAAAGCGTCCCGCTTCAACATGGACGTCGGCAATGCCGGCGGAATCCGAATCCAGTTGGATGGAAAAACCATAGAGAATTTAGGCAAGTCGGGTCAAGTGATCCACTTGCGCTTACCCTGAAGCCATTAAAGAAAAGAGGGAGTTTTATGTTTGGAATAGGCATGCCGGAGTTGCTGATCATCCTGGTCATCATTTTGATTATTTTCGGCGTCGGAAAGCTGCCGGAAATCGGCAGGGGGCTCGGCGAGGGAATCCGGAATTTCAAGAAGTCCGTCTCCGACAAGAATGATGCGAACCCGCCGGCAAAAAAAGAGGGAGACAAGTAATTCTGCCTCCCCGTTTTGGCTCATGAATTCATTCGTGAAGGCTAGAACGGAACGTCGTCCATCGGCGTGCCGCTGTTTTGCGCGGAGGGCGCCTCGGGCGTTGCATCGCCGGATTTGGCCTGCCCCTTGGAATCCAGCATTTGCATATTGCTGGCAATAATTTCCGTTGTGTTGCGTTTCACGCCTTCCTTGTCTTCCCAGGCCCTGGTCTGAATCCGTCCTTCAATGAAAACCAGCTTTCCCTTGACCAAGTAATTGCCACAGATTTCCGCCAGTTTGCCGAACGCAACGATCCGGTGCCACTCGGTTTTCTGTACCCTCTCCCCGTTTTTATCTTTGTAGGTTTCATCCGTCGCCATGGTGAAGTTCGTCACCATCGTGCCATCCGGCGTGTAACGGACCTCCGGATCTCTGCCCAGTCTGCCGATCAATAGCGCCTTGTTGACCATGATTGCCTCCCCGTGAAATGAGTTGGCGGCATCATACATAACAACCCCCTGGGAAGCAAACACATTTTTTGATTTTAAAGCCCTTGGGCCAATGGGTTGCGGCCAGAATCGGGCTTGACTAATCCCCAAAAAAAATATAGTCAAACAGACTTTTAAAAAGCGGAGAAATTATGGAAGACAATGATCTTTTAAAGGTTCGTCTGGAAAAAATTGCGGCATTGAAAGCAGCCGGGACGGACCTGTACCCCAACGACGCAAAACCTCAAAATACAACCGACCGGATCCTTCAGGAATACGGCGGTATGGACAGCGATGGTCTGGCAAAGCTCACACAGAAATTTTCGCTCGCCGGACGCCTGATGGCCATCCGCAGCTTCGGCAAGGCGGCTTTTGTCAAAATCCAGGACCGGAAAGGCCAACTGCAGTGCTACATTGCCAAAAACATCCTCAGCGAGCAGGATTTTTCCATCTTTAAAAAGCTGGACATTGGCGATATTATTTATGTTTCCGGAAAGCTTTTCCGGACCAAGACCAACGAGCTGACGCTGGAGGCCGAGTCGGTGCGCCTGACGGCCAAATCCATTCGCCCCCTGCCTGAAAAGTGGCACGGTCTGACGGACATCGAAACCCGCTACCGCCAGCGGCATCTGGATCTGATCTCCAACCCGGCGGTGAAGGAAATCTTCATCCGGCGCAGCCTGATCATCAGGCTGATCCGGCAGTTCATGGACCGGCACGATTTTCTGGAAGTGGAAACCCCCATGATGCAGCCGAAAGCCGGCGGCGCCGTCGCCCGGCCGTTCAAAACACATCACAACGCGCTGGATCAGGATTTGTATCTGCGGATCGCCCCCGAACTTTATCTGAAGCGCCTGGTCACCGGCGGCCTGGAAAGAGTGTATGAAATCAACCGCAACTTCCGCAACGAAGGCATCTCCACGTTTCACAACCCGGAATTTACGATGATGGAGTTTTACGCAAGCTACGCGACCTATGAAGATTTAATGTCCTTCACGGAAGAGTTGTTCGCCTTCATCGCCCGGGAAATCTTCGGAAAACTTGCATTTACCTACCAGGGCACGGAGATTGATCTGACGCCGCCGTGGCGTCGTCTGGCCGTGAAAGACGCGCTTGTGGAGATCGCCGGCATGACGCCCGACGAAATGGCCGATCCGGCGAAAGCCATTGATTTTGCGCGCAATGCCGGGTGCGACATCAAGGAAACGGACCCGCCGGGGAAAATTCTGATGGCGATCTTCGATGAACGGGTCGAAAAAAAGCTGATCCAGCCGACCTTCGTCACTCATTATCCGGTCGCCGTTTCGCCGCTTTCCCGAAGGAGCAACACCGACCCGGACCTGGTGGACCGTTTCGAGCTTTACATTTCCGGACGGGAGATCGCCAACGCCTTTTCCGAACTGAACGATCCGGCCGATCAGCGGGAAAGGTTTGCCGCGCAGCTCAAAGAGCGGGAAGCGGGCGACGACGAAGCCCACGAAATGGATGAAGACTACATCCGAACACTGGAGTACGGCATGCCCCCGACGGCAGGAGAAGGGATCGGCATCGACCGCCTGATCATGCTTCTCACCGATTCCGCGTCCATTCGGGACGTGATTTTATTTCCGCTTCTGAGGTCCAGGACGGAATGACGAACCCGCGGTTTTTCGCGCGGCGGCCCGAATCAACGGCTTACCCACAGGACAGAGCTTGATGTCTTACGAATTTTTCATCAGCAGACGGTACATGAGGGCGAAACGCAAGCAGGTTTTTGTTTCCATCATTACCTTCATATCGATTTTCGGCATTTTCCTGGGCGTGGCCGCGCTCATCATCGTGCTGGCCGTCATGAACGGCTTTGAAGAAGATCTGCGCAGCAAGATTCTGGGCATCCGCTCCCACATCGAGGTGACGGCGGACATGAGCGGCCCGATGAAAAATTACCCGGCGGTCCGCCGCGAAATCGAACAAATCCCGGGAGTGGTCGCTTCCACGCCGTTCATTTACACGGAAGCCATGATCCAAAGCCCAAACGGCGTCACCGGCGTGGTCATCCGCGGCATGGAGACCCAAAGCGCGCCCCGGGTCATCAACCTGGGAAAAATCCGCCAGGGCAGCGTCGATCATCTCGACGGGATCCCCGAAGCCGTCCGTCAAAAACTGCCCGCGGCCGACCGGGAGCTGCCGGGCATTCTGATCGGCAGGGAAATGGCCAGAAACATGGGGATTTTTCTGCACGATCCGATCACTATCATCTCTCCGGCGGGCGGAATCGCCACGCCGATGGGCATGGTTCCCCGCATGAAGAAATTCGTCGTGACCGGAATCTACGAATCGGGATTCTACGAATACGATTCCAAGCTGGCTTTCCTGTCGCTGGCGAGCTGCCAGGATTTTCTGGAAATGGGCGACGCCGTCTCGGGCATTGACATTGTCGTGCGGGACATCTACCAGGCGGACGTCATCGCCCGCAAAATCCAAAGCCGGCTGGGCTTCCCCTTTTACGCCCAGAACTGGATGCAGATGAACAAAAACCTGTTTTCGGCCCTCAGGCTGGAAAAGCGAGTCATGTTCATTATCCTGAGCCTGATCGTGCTGGTGGCCGCCTTCAACATCATCAGCGCGCTGATCATGATCGTCATGGAAAAGAACAAAGACATCGCCATCCTGAAATCCATGGGCGCCACCTCCGCAACCATTATGAAAATCTTCATCTATCAGGGATTGATTGTCGGAATGGTGGGAACTTTTTTCGGCTCTGTCGCCGGCCTTGCCATTGCGCTGAATCTGCAGAAAATCTCTCTTCTTGTGGAGAAAGTTTTCAATTTCAAAATTCTGCCGGGCGACGTGTATTACTTAAGCGAACTGCCGTCGAAAGTGAATTACGGCGACGTGGCCCTGATCGTCGCGGGCACGCTCGCAATCTGTTTTCTGTCTACGATTTATCCATCCTGGAGGGCGTCGCGGCTGGACCCGGCGGAAGCCCTTCGGTACGAATAACGCGAGGGTCTTGCAAAGCATATGATCAGACTGGAAAATTTATCCAAAACCTTCGTGAAGGACGGCAACAAGATTGAAGTTCTGAAAGGGCTGAACCTGGAAATCGCCAGAGGCGACTCCCTGGCCGTCGTCGGCGTGTCCGGCGCGGGGAAAAGCACGCTGATCCATATCCTCGGCACGCTGGACCATCCGACGGAAGGGTTGCTTTCCATTGCCGGACAGGCGGTTTTTGACTGGAATGAAAGGAAAATCGCGGCCTTCCGCAATCGAACCATCGGCTTTGTGTTTCAGTTCAACAACCTTCTGCCGGAGTTCACCGCACTGGAAAACGCCATGATGCCGGCGCTGATCGGTGGACTGAACAAAAAAGAGGCCAATGACCGGGCCGCGCGTCTTTTGACGGAGGTCGGTCTGGAGCATCGCCTTCAACACAAACCGGGGGAGCTCTCCGGAGGAGAACAGCAGCGCGTGGCCATCGCCCGCGCCCTGGTGATGGAGCCGGAAATTCTGCTGGCGGACGAACCTACAGGAAACCTTGACACGGAAACCGGAAAAAAGATAGAAGACATCTTAATTGACTTGAATGCCGAAAAAAAAATAACGCTGGTTGTTGTCACGCACAACAGACTGCTGGCGGAAAGGATGTCCGGCAGAATCGGCCTGCGCGACGGGAAGATTTATGATTTTTAATTTCAAAACGGTCCGGCTCTTCATCGCCGTTGTGCTTCTTTTGTTTGCGATGGAAGCCCGAGCGGACGCCCCAAAAAAAATATGCATTCTGCCCTTTGAGGTTCACGCGAGCACCGGCAGCGCCGAGCTGCAGGCGTCGGTGCACAACAGCCTGCTCACGGAATTCCGGCGGGAAAAGAAAGTGGAAGTGATCGCCGCCGGCGCTTTCGAACCGGGCGGCCCCGCGCCGGGCGAGGCGGAAGCCGGTGCGGCGGGAAAAGAACTGGGGGCGGACTACGTCGTATTCGGCAGCGTTATGCGGTTCGGTGAAACCCTGAACATCGACGCGCAAATTATCGATGTCGCCGGAGAAAAAATCCTGTCCGCCGTTTCGGTTCAGGGAAAGGAAACGGAGGGCGCCGGGGCGCTGGCCGGAGCCCTGAAGCGGGAAATTCTGGGCCGGGCGGGGCTCACGGACAAAATCGCGCGCGTGGAGATCGCGGGCAACCGCAAGATCGGCGCGGACGCCGTCGTGCAGAAGCTCAAAAGCAGGCCCGGCAAGGTCCTCGACGAAGACGACATCCGCGACGACATCAAAACCATCTTCAAAATGGGGTATTTTCTGGACGTCAGCGCCGACGTCACGGCGGAGGCCGGGGGAAAAGTGCTGACCTTCAACGTGGTCGAAAAAGGCCTGATTTCGGAAATCCGGCTGATCGGCAACAAGAAGCTGGACCGCGACGACATCCTGGAAGCCATGAGCGTCAAAGTGCGGCAAAGCGTCAATCCGGAAAATGTCAAGCAGGACCTGCAGAAAATCAAGGCGCTGTACGACGCCAAGGGCTACTACAACGCCGAAATCTCCGACCGCCTGGAAAAAGACGGCGAGAAGGATTTCGTTCTGATCCTGGATATCAGGGAAAACGACCGGGTCTATATCCGCTCCATCACGTTTGAGGGGAACGAATCCTTTACCGCCAAGGAACTGGCCGGCATTATGACCACAAACGAGCGAACCCTTCTGGGCTTCATAACGGACACGGGCATCCTGCAGCCCCAGCAGCTCAAGCAGGACGTTCAGCGTCTGACCGCTTTTTATTTCAACAACGGCTTCGTGAACGCCCAGGTCGGGGAGCCGGAAATCCGGCACGACGACAAGGGCATCTATATCCATTTTACCGTCCGTGAAGGAAAGCGCTTCAAAATGGGCAAGGTGGAAATCTCGGGGGATTACCTGGAAAAAACCAGGGATGACCTGTACGCTTCCTTAAAAACCAAAGCCGGAAGCCACTACAGCCGGGAAGCGATCATGAAGGACATCGAAATGATCACGACGACGGCCAACGACGAGGGGTATGCCAACGCCGACGTCTATCCCCAGGTCGCCACCCATGAAAAGGAGCAGCTTGTGGATTTGAACTTCGTCGTGAAGAAAGGCGAACTCATCCACATCGCCCGCATCGGCATTTCCGGCAACACCACCACCCGCGACAAAGTGATCCGCCGGTCCCTCTTTATCGCGGAGGGAGACCTGTATTCCTCCAGCCGGCTGAAAAAAAGCTACGAGAATCTGAACCAGCTTCGCTATTTTGAAGAAGTGGACATTCAGACGGAAAAGGCGCCGGACAATCAGATGGACATCAACATCCGGGTGAAGGAAAAAAACACCGGGATGTTCATGATCGGCGCGGGTTACAGCGCCGTGGACCAGGCGGTGATCATGGCGCAGATCGTTCAGCAGAATTTTCTGGGCTACGGGCAGACCATGAGCCTGAAGGCCTCGCTCGGTTCCACAACCAACAACTATGAACTGTCGTTTACCGAGCCGTACCTGTTTGACCTGCCGCTGTGGTTCAAGGCCGACGTGTGGAAATACAAAAAGGAATACGATTCCTACTCGCTGGACACGAAAGGCGTGGGGGTGACCGTGGGCCACCCGCTGTTCTGGAAAATCGTGGGCTACGTCGGCTACAAGTTCAGCATGGACAACATCCAGGACATCAATGCCGCTACTGCGTCCACCTACATCAAGGCGCAGGCGGGCGAACGGACGAGCAGCGCGCTTTCCTTCACGATGGTCTATGACACCACCAACGACGTCATGTTCCCCAGCAAGGGCATCAAGGCCAGCGCGTCCGTGCAGCATGCCGGCATGCCGCTGGGCGGAAACACCAATTTCACCAAGTACGCCACCACCGCGACCGGCTTTGTCCCGCTCTTCTGGGACATGGTCTTCTCCCTCAAGGGCCAGATCGGGTATCTGCAGAACAATGACGACAGCGACGACAAGCTTCCGATCTACGAACGGTATGTGCTGGGCGGCATCAACTCCCTGCGCGGCCTGCGCTACGTCGGGCCGACCAATCCGGGAACCAGCGACGTGATCGGCGGCACCACCATGCTGACCATGACCGCGGAAATTGTTTTTCCGCTCATCAAAAACGCGGGTATGAAGGGCGTCGTGTTTTACGACACGGGCAACACGTGGAACGGAGGCTATCACTTAAATGACCTGAGAAGCACCTGCGGCGCGGGCATCCGCTGGTATTCCCCCATCGGCCCGCTTCGCCTGGAATACGGCTACGTGCTTGACAACACGGGCCTGAACGATGACAGTGTGGGCCGCTGGGAATTTACCATCGGCATGTTCATGTAAACCGGAGCCAGGACGCCAAACGTCAGGGTTCAATCATAAACCAATCAACCGAGAGGAGATTTTGAAATGAAAAAAAACATGCTGTGGATCGCAGGACTGATGCTGCTTCTTTTTGCCTGGACAAACACGTCGCTGGCCGCCGACCGGATAGGCTTCATCAATATGCAGACGATCATTCAGAATTCCAACGCAGGCAAAAAAGCGGCCGAAGACTTTAAAAAGCTTTTTGCCCGAAAGCAGGAAAGCATCAAGACCATGGAAAACGAAGTCAAGAAACTCAAGGACGAACTGGATAAGCAGGGCGCCGTGATGACCGCCGGCGTGCGCGGCGACAAGGAAGCCGCCTACCAGCGCAAGATGCGCGACTACCAGATCCTGGTCGACGACACCAACAAGGAGCTCCAGAAGCGCGACCAGGAATATTCGCAGCAGTTGATCCCCGAAATCCTGAAAGTGGTCCGGACCATAGCCGAAAAGGAAAAATACACCCTGATTCTGGACGTGAGCACCATGCCGCTGCCCTATTTCGACAAGGCCGGCGACATCAGCAGGAAAGTCATTGAAGACTTCAACAAGACGCAGGTCGGCAAAAAATAATTTTGTCGCGAAATATGAAAAAAAGCATTGCGGAAATAGCCGCCCTGGTGGGCGGCATGGTCACGGGCGATGACCGGAAGCGGATCAGCGATATTCGGCCGATCGAGGAGGCGGGCGCGGACGATCTTTCGTTTGTCGCAAATCCAAAGTATTTTAAATGGCTCAAAACCACACTCGCGGGAGCGATCCTCGTCCCCCCGGGAACCGTCGCGCCGGATAAAAACCTGATTGCCGTAGCCGATCCCTACGCGGCGTTCGGCAAGCTGCTCACGGTCTTTTATCCCGTCGATCACGGCCCCGCGGGTATAAGCCCTGATGCCTTCATCGAAGAAGGGGCTTTCGTCTCCCCGGAAGCAACCGTCATGCCCCGGGCGTTCATCGGCCGCGGCGCCCGCGTTGAAAAAGGCGCGGTGATTTATCCCGGCGTGTTTATCGGCCGCGACGCTTCGGTCGGAGAAGATTCCGTCCTGTACGCCAACGTCTCCGTTTACGCCCGTTCGATTATCGGCCGGCGGGTCATTCTGCATTCCGGGGTGGTCATCGGCGGAGACGGCTTCGGGTTTTCCGCGCCGGGGTCGCGGAACCAGAAAATCCCCCAGGTCGGCATCGTTCAAATCGACGACGACGTGGAGCTGGGCGCCAACACCACCGTGGACCGCGCCACGCTGGGCAAGACCTGGATTCAGCGCAACGTGAAAATCGACAACCTCGTGCAGGTCGCGCACAATGTCGTCATCGGCGAAAATTCAGCCATCGCCGCCCAGACCGGCATCTCCGGCTCGACCAAAATCGGGAAAAGCGTCATCATCGGCGGACAGGTCGGCATCGTCGGCCATATCACCATCGGAGACTCCGTCATGATCGGCGCTTCCTCGGGCATCCACAAGAGCATTCCCGCGGGCATGGTCGGCGGGGGCACGCCGTTTCTGCCGTTCCGGGAATGGCTGAAGGTTGAAACCAGCAAGGCCAAGCTTCCCGAAATCCGCGTCAAAATGGAAAAACTGATGCGGCGCGTGGAAGAGCTTGAAGCCGTCATTCATAAAAATACCGAAGGTGAACCATGAAAATCCATCCCACCGCCATTGTCTCGCCCGACGCCCAACTGGAGGAAGGCGTGGAGATCGGCCCCTACAGCATCATCGGCGGCGACGTGATCATCGGCAAAAATACCGTGATCGGCCCGCACACCGTCATCGACGACTACACCCGCATCGGCGAAGGCTGCCGCATCTTTCAATTCTGCTCGATCGGCGCGCCGCCCCAGGACCTGAAATTCGGCGGCGAAAAGACGCGGGTGGTCATCGGCAACTTCAACACGATCCGCGAATTCGTCACTATCCACCGCTCCACGACCGCCGACATCGGCGTGACCATCCTGGGCGACCACAACCTGATCATGGCGTACTGCCACGTCGCGCACAACTGCAAGCTGGGAAACCACATCATCATGTCCAACGTTGCCACGCTGGCCGGCCACATTCATGTGGAAGACTACGCCATCATCAGCGGCCTTTCGGGCGTCCACCAGTTCACGCGCATCGGCGCGCATTCGTTCATCGGGGGCGCGTCGGGAGTGGCCAGGGATGTCCCCCCCTACACGCTGGCCAACGGCAACCACGCCAAACTGTTCGGCCTGAACCTGATCGGCCTGCAACGGCGCAACTTTTCCGAACAAACCATCAAGGCGCTCAAGGACGCCTACAAGATTGTTTTCCGCTCCGATCTGCTTCTGGAGGCCGCCCTGGAAAAAGCGCAAAAAGAGGTGGAGGACCTGCCGGAGGTCCGGCATTTTCTCGCCTTCATTAAAAATTCGGAAAGAGGCGTCTGCCGCTGAAAGACCAAAACATGACCCAAGAAAAGAAATTGCGAATCGGCGTGGTCGGCATCGGCCATCTGGGCGGGTATCATCTTCAGAAATACGCCCGGATCGGCGCCTGCACCATTGCCGCCGTGTCCGACAGCCGGATCGAAAAGGCCCAAAAGGCAGCTGATCTTTACGGATGTCCGGCCTTCGCGGACCACCGGGACATGCTGGAGCTGGTGGACGCGGTCAGCATCGCCGTGCCGACGGGAGATCACTATGCCGTCGCCCGCGATTTTCTGGCCGCCGGCATCGACGCGCTCATTGAGAAACCGCTGTGCGCGGCGCTTTGGGAAGCCGACGAACTGCTTACCCTGGCGCGGAAAAACAGTCTGATCCTGCAGGTCGGATTTATCGAGCGGTTCAATCCCGCCGTAATGGCGCTTGAGCAGGTGATCACCCGGCCGGCTTTTGTTGAAGTGCACCGCCTGCATCCTTTCTTCGAGCGCGGCACCGATGTGGACGTCATTCTGGATCTGATGATTCACGACCTGGACCTGATCCTGAAATTCGTGGACGCGCCGGTCACCCGCGTGGAGGCGGTCGGCGTCCCCATTCTTTCGGACAAGATCGACATCTCCAACGTCCGCCTGTCGTTTGCCACCGGCTGCATCGCCAACATCACGGCCAGCCGCATCAGCGCCAAGACCATGCAGAAGATCAGGTTTTTCGGTCCGGAAGGCTATCACTCCGTGGACTGCCGGAAAAGAGAGGTTCTGTCGTTTTCCAAAATCACGGGCGACGACGGCAAACCGCAAATTGTTCAAAACGCTCTCGAGCTGGGCGGCCATGACCCCCTCGAAGAAGAAATCCGCTCGTTTGTCGAAGCCGTGCGGGGCCGCTCTGAGCCGCGCGTGTCCGGAGAGGACGGCCGCAAGTCTCTGGCGCTGGCCATCGAGATTCTTCAGAAAATGAAAACCGGCGAGGGCCTGCGCCTATGATCCCGATGGTGGATTTGAAAAGACAGTATGCCCGTCTGAAAAAAGAAATCGACCCGAAAATCACTCCAAAAACAAAAGCGATCATTCCCGTCCACCGGTTCGGCCATCCCGCCGACATGGCCCCGGTGATGGACATCGCGCGCGAGGTTCTTTCCCTGCCGATGTTTCCGGAACTGACCGGGGAAGAAATCCGGCAGGCCGCCGAAGCGATCCGTCATGTTTGCTGAACCGGGCGGGAGGAAGGCCATCATGAACAAAAACAGCGGAAGCGCTCCCAGAGTGATGATCGTTGCCGGAGAGGCCTCCGGCGATCTGCATGGCGCCCTGCTCGTCCGGGAAATGCTGGCCGTCAATCCCTCTGTGGAATTTTTCGGCATCGGCGGCAATCAAATGCGGGAAGCGGGCGTGAAGCTGCTGGCGCACGCGGCGGATATTGCGGTGGTCGGCGTGTCGGAAGTGTTTTCAAAAACCGCCGTCCTGCTCAGGACCATTTCCCGAATGAAGAAATCCCTGGACCGGCTGAAGCCCAACCTGGTCATCCTGATCGATTTTCCCGATTTCAATCTGAACATCGCGGCCCGCGCCGCCAAAAAAAGAGGCATTCGGGTCTTTTACTACATCAGCCCGCAGGTGTGGGCCTGGCGTGAAGGGCGCGTTGAACAGATCAAGAAACTGGTGGACAAGATGGCGGTGATTCTGCCGTTTGAAGTGGATTTTTACGCCGCGCACGGATTCGACGTCCATTGGGTCGGGCATCCCCTGCTCGACATCGTGAAAACAACCTTCACGGCTCAGGAGGCCCGCGCTCACTTCGGCCTTTCGGCAAACAAAACGACCATCGGCCTGCTTCCCGGAAGCCGGAATTCGGAAATTCAGAAGCTGCTGCCGGAAATGATTCAGGCGGCGCAAATCATTTCTCAAAAATTTCCCACGGCGCAGTACATCCTGCCCCTGGCGGAAACCCTGGAGCAAAAAACCGTCGCCGGCTTTTTGCAAGGCTCCGGCCTGAATATTCAAATCGTCGCCGGGCGCACCTATGACGTTCTGGCCTGCTGCGATCTGGCGCTCGTGACCTCCGGAACGGCAACGCTGGAGACAGGCCTGATGGGCGTTCCGATGGTCATCGTTTACAAGGTCTCCCTCTTTTCGGAGCTCATCGGCCGAATGATCATTCGGCAGCAGAACATCGGACTGGTCAACATTCTGGCCGGGAAAACGGTCGCACCGGAATTGATTCAGCGAGACGCCCGCGGTCCGCGCATCGCGTCGGAGGCTCTGGCGATTTTACAAAACCGGGAAAAACGGCAGCAGATCATTCGGGAGCTGGGCAACATTCGCGCCACACTCGGCGAACCCGGCGCCGCAGGAAGAGCTGCGCAAATCGCCTGCAATATGATATAGGACGAACCATGGAAGTATTTCAAAGATTATTTACAATGGCCCGGCAGTATTACGCCCGTTTTATCCTGGCCGCCATCTGCATGATTGTCGCCGGAGGGCTGCAATCCGCTCTGCCGCTGATTGCCAAGCCCGCCATCGACGAAATTTTCATGAGCAAAAACATCGCCGCCCTGAAGTGGATTCCCTTGGCCGTCGTCGCGATTTTTCTGTTCAAGGGGCTGGCCAACTACGGACAGAATATTCTGATGAGCTCCATCGGTTTGCGCATCGTCACCAATCTGCGCAATCAGCTCTATGAGCAGATTCAGAAGCAGTCTTTATCCTTTTTTGCCGAACATCCAACCGGATTGCTGATGTCGCGGATTACCAACGACGTGCAGTCCGTTCAAACCGCGTCGTCGGAGGCCATCACGGCGCTGGTCAAGGACACCTTCATGCTGATCTGCCTGGTGGGAGTTGTTTTTTATACCGACTGGAAGCTCGCGCTCATCGCCATGGTTGTTTTTCCGCTGACGATTTATCCGATTTCCCGTTTCGGAAAAAAGATGAGAAAGGTGACCACCTCCTCGCAGATTACCATGGGAACGCTGAACTCGCTCCTGCAGGAAACCATTTCCGGCACGCGCATCGTAAAAGCCTTCTGCATGGAAAAATATGAAAACGATCGGTTCGCCGCGGAAAACGAGCGTCTGTTCAAATACAGCATGAAGGCCGTTTCCGTAAACGCCATTTCCAGCCCGCTGATGGATTTTCTGGGCGGCCTGGGCATCGCCGCCGTGGTTTTTTACGGCGGCTACAACGTCGTGCAGGGCCATTCCACTCCCGGCACGTTTTTCTCCTTTATCGCCGCGATGCTGATGCTCTACGAACCGATCAAGCGCCTTACCAACGTCAACAACACGATCAACCAGGGCATCGCCGGCGCCCAGCGGATATTCAGCATCATTGACCGCCCGATGGACATCAAAGATAAACCGGATGCCGCCACCCTGCCCCCTATTGCCAAAGGAATCGACATTGAAAATGTCACGTTCTGCTACGAAACGACGCCGGTGCTGAAAAACATCAATCTTTCCATCAAAGCCGGGGAGGTCATCGCCTTTGTCGGCATGAGCGGCGGCGGAAAAACATCGCTCGTGAATCTGATTCCCCGTTTTTACGACGTCACCGAGGGCCGCATTCTGATCGACGGCCATGACATCCGCAACGTCAGTCTGCAGTCGCTTCGCGGCCAGATCGCCATCGTGACCCAGCAGACCATTCTCTTCAACGACACCGTCCGGAACAACATCGCCTACGGCGACATTCGGAAAACAGATGAAGACATCTACCGGGCTGCCCGGGCGGCCAACGCCCACGATTTCATCCTTCGTCTGCCCGACGGCTACGACAGCAACATCGGCGAGCTGGGGACCAAACTCTCCGGCGGCGAAAAGCAGCGCATTTCCATCGCGCGGGCGCTGCTGAAGGACGCCCCGATTCTCATCCTGGACGAAGCGACCTCTTCGCTGGATACGGAAGCGGAAATCGAAGTCCAGGAAGCGCTGGACAATCTCATGAAGGGGCGGACCACGCTGGTTATCGCGCACCGCCTTTCCACGATCCGCAACGCCGACCGGATCATCGCGCTGGTCAACGGAGAAATCGTGGAGGAAGGAAACCACGACGCCCTGATGGAGAAAAAAGGCGAATACTACCGATTATACAACCTGCAGTTCAAGGACGAGGGAAACGGCAATGATCGACTGGCCAGGGATATGGAATGAGAACGATTCGTCTCGCCGCATCAGTCCGACCCGGGCCATTCTTTATCTGGGCTCCCTGGTCTACCGGCTGATTGTCTCTTCCCGAAACCGTCTTTACGACCGGCAAATTCTGAAGTTCGTCCGCCTGGCCCGCCCCGTGATCAGCGTGGGAAATCTGACGGTCGGCGGAACCGGCAAAACCCCCTGCGTGATCGGGCTGGCAAAAATGCTGGCGCGTCGGGGATACCGGCCGGTTGTCCTCAGCCGCGGCTACGGCGGGAAAAATCAGGCGTCCGTCAATATCGTTTCCGACGGAAAAAACATCATGCTTGGCGCGGAAGAAGCCGGCGACGAACCGCTGCTGATCGCCCGGTCGCTCCCCGGCATTCCGGTCCTGACCGGCGCCAAGCGGGCACTCACCGGACAGGCGGCCATTGAGCGATTCAACGCCGACGTGCTGATCTGCGACGACGCGTTTCAGCACCGTCAGATTTTCCGGGACATCGATATCGTTTTGCTGGACGCGGATAGGCCGCTGGGCAACGACCGACTTCTGCCGCGCGGCGAACTTCGTGAACCCGCGGGAAGCCTTCGCCGCGCGGACTGCATCGTACTGACGCGCGCCGACAAAGCCGGAACCCCTCCCGATGAAATCGCGCGGATCACCCGCGAACGGAGCATCCCCGTCTTCCGCTCCGTTCACCGGCTTCGGGAAATGGTCCGGCCGCGGGAGCATCTTACCCTGCCGCCGGAAAACTTTCGCGGCAAAAGTATCTGCGCCTTCTGCGGAATCGCCCGCCCCGCCTCCTTTAAAAAATCACTGCTCGACGCAGGAATGCACATCCTTTCATTTATTGACTTTCCGGATCATTACGCTTACAAACGCGATGACCTGGAGGCGATTCAAAAGCATTTTTCAACGCAAAACGCGGACGCCTGGATAACGACGGAAAAAGACGCAATGCGCCTGGAGGAAAGTCCGGATTTTTTAAACCAGCTTTTCATCGCGCGCATGGAAATGGAAATTCAACCGTCCACACCGTCCTTTGACGACTTTATTCTGCGACGGCTGAAAGACTTAATACTTAAAACTTAAAACTATTTTTCCATTATGAGTCTTAAACTGAAAATCGGTCTGTGGATCTTTCGCGTGATACCCCTTGCGGTCAGACGGGCCGTCTTCTCCGGCCTCGCCTGGCTGGGGTACCGGCTGTCGGTCAAACACCGGCTGATTGTTCTGCACAATCTGACCCGTGCCTTTCCTGAAAAATCCCCCGCCGAAATTGTGCGCATTGCCAAAGCTTCCTACCGAAGCTTTGGCCGGGTCGTGGCGGAATTTTCAGAAATCACACGTCTGAATCCGGACAATGTGCATCAATGGGTCCGCATTCAGGGCCTCGAACATTACGACGAGGCCCGCCGAAAAGGAAAAGGCGTTCTCCTGTTCAGCGCGCACTTCGGCAACTGGGAAATCGGCAACGCCGCAATGGCAATCGCCAGAAAACCTCTGATCTTCATTTACCGCATTCTGGACAGTCAATTTCTTGAAGAGGCAATCACCTATGTTCGCGCGACCTGCGGCAATATTTCCCTGGACAAGGAAAACGCCATGCGGCCGATGATCCGCGCCCTGAAAAAGGGAGAAACCATCAATATTCTGATTGACCAGAACGTGGCGGTTTACGATGGAATCTTTGTGGATTTTTTCGGGCGGCCGGCCTGCACGACCTCCGGCCTTGCCCTGCTGGCGCTCCATACCGGTGCGCCGGTTCTGCCGGTTTTTACCACCCGCATGCCCGACGGAAAATATTGGTTGGAGATCGGGGCGGAAGTCGCCATCCGCAACACGGGAAACCGCGATGCCGATGTGCGGGAAAGCACCCAGACCTTCACCGGAATCATTGAAGAGCACATCCGCAAATATCCCGAACAATGGTTCTGGATGCACCAGCGGTGGAAGACGAAGAAATGCCAGGCGAGAATGGTGAATAGTGAATAGTGGATGGTGGATGATGATGCTGGAAGCAAAAAATAAACTGCCGCGGGAGGGACTGAACAAAATCCTGATCCGCGGGACCAACTGGATCGGCGACGCCGTGATGACGCTGCCCGCCGTCGCGTCCGTGCGCGCGGCCTATCCGAAAGCGCATCTGTCCATTCTGGCCAAGCCGCCCGTCTCCGACATCTACAAAATGTTTTCCGCCGCCGATGAAATTCTTGCCTATTCAAGCAAATTCGACAATGCGCCGGGTGTCCTTCGCCTGGCGTATTCGCTGCGATCTAAAAAGTTCGACGCAGCCATTTTGCTGCAAAACGCCATCGAAGCCGCCATCATCGCACTGGCCGCCGGCATTCGCGTGCGTGCCGGCTACAACTCGGACGGCCGCGGCTTTCTACTGACGCATCCCGTCCGGCGTACAACGGAAATCCTTCGCGTCCATCAGATCGGCTACTATCTGGAAATGGTCAAAGCGCTGGGCTGCGCGAACGTGGAACGCTCGCCGCACCTGGAAACTTTCATTTCCGCGGCGGACGCTACGGATGTCGTCCGGCGGCACCTTACGGATATGGCAGGACCCTTCATCGGCATTGCGCCCGGCGCCGCCTATGGACCGGCAAAACGGTGGCTTCCGGAAAGATTTGCGCAGGCGGGAGACCGCCTGGCAAAAGAATTGAACGCGCAGGTTCTTCTCTTCGGAGGCAGGGACGATTGGGAAACGACTGAACAGGTGCGCGAACAAGCGCAAACCAATATGATTAATCTGGCTGGCCGCGTACCGCTTGCGGACTCGGTTTATCTCATGTCGCAATGCCGGCTGTTTCTCAGCAATGATTCGGGCCTCATGCACGTAGCAGGCGGCTTGAATATTCCGACGGTCGCCATTTTCGGCTCCACCAATCCCGTGACCACCTCGCCCGCGGGAGAAAAAACGATCCTGGTGCGAAAGGAAACGCCGTGCAGTCCCTGTTTGGAAAAAACCTGTCCGACGGATTTCCGCTGCATGACCGCGATCACCGTCGAAGACGTCGTCGCGGCGGCGCTGACCCTGCTGAACGGCCCGGCCAACCCGCGCCGGAATGACCAAAAGAGTTGACGCGAAATGAAAAAAGAAGCAGCCATATTTCTGGATCGGGACGGGACCATCAACGAAGAAGTCGGCTATCTCGACTCTTTGGACAAGCTGGTCATTTTCCCATCCGCTTTTGAAGCGATTCGCCTCATCAATCAAAGCGGCCTCAAGACGATTGTCGTCACCAACCAGGCCGGCGTCGCCCGGGATTTTTTCGGTGAAGACTTCGTGGAAACCATTGACGCAGCCCTGCGGGAGGCGCTGTGTCAAAGGGGTGCGCTGATCGATGCGTTTTATTACTGCCCGCATCATCCGACTGAGGGCTTTCCCCCCTATCGGCAAAGCTGCGACTGCCGCAAGCCGGCTCCCGGCCTGTTTCTGCGGGCCGCCATGGATTGGAATCTGGATTTATCCGCATCCTGGATGATCGGAGACCGGTACAACGATATCGAGGCTGCTCACCGGGCCGGCGCCAGAGGCGTTCTGGTCAAAACGGGCTACGGCGCGGATGCCCTTGCCGGTGCGGGCCCCGATGGAGAAACGCTTGCGGGAAAGCCGGACCTCATTGCGGACGATATCCTTCAGGCCGTCCATCTCATCCTGGGGAGCCGTAAATGAATATTCTGATCGTCAAACTGAGCGCCATCGGAGATGTGATTCACACGCTCCCGTCCCTTGCGGAGCTGCGCCGTCTCTATCCCGCGGCACACATCACCTGGGTTGTAGAAGAAGCTGCGGCGGATCTGGTCCTCGGCCATCCGCATCTGGACGAGGTTATCATTTCCCGGCGCAAAAGCTGGATAAAAGATATCAAGGCGGGGAAAATCGCGGCGACATTGCGGGAAGTGAGAACGTTTGTCCGCCGGCTCAGGAGCCGCCGCTACGATCTCGTGATTGATTTCCACGGTCTTTTAAAAAGTTCGATGATGGTTTTTTTAAGTGGAGGGAAGAGAAAACTGGGATATGATTCCTGGCAGGAACTGAGCGGATTATTTCTCAATGAAAAAATTCCGGAAGACATGAACAAGCACGCGGTGGACCGCTACCTGGATTTTCTTCGCCATCTGGGCGCGGACGTCGGGAAGGCTGAATTTGTTCTCCCCCTGACGGTCGGCACAAAAGACCAGGCCCGCCGTCTGCTGGATGAATATCAACTGGCGGAAAAAAGCTACATCGCCGTCAATCCCATTGCGTTTTGGGAAACCAAACTCTGGGACAACGGAAAGTTTGCAAAACTGGCCGATGCCATTCGGGATCAATTGAAGCTGGATGTGATTTTTACGGGAAACAACGGAAGGGACGCGGCAGACATTCTGTCGCGCATGAAAGGAAAGGGAATCAATCTGGGAGGGAAGACCAGCCTGCCCGTGCTGGCCGAAATCTACAAAAGCGCCCGGGCCGTCATCACGACGGATTCGGGTCCCATGCATCTGGCGGCGGCAGTGGGAACGCCGGTGATCGCACTTTTCGGCCCGACCGATCCGGCCCGGACCGGCCCGTACGGAGAAGGCCACGTCGTCATCCGGGCGAATCTCTCCTGCAGTCCCTGCCTGCTGAAGAAATGTCCGACCCGGGAATGCATGACCGCCATCACGCCCGAACAGGTTTACGTCATGGTGGAAAAAATTTGTCACGAAACGACAAGTATCTGAAAAACTTTACTGCGTCGCTTCAGCCATTACTTTTTTCACCGCAGAAACTATTTTTTGCATATTTTCGGGAGTCATGGTCGGATGAACCAGAAACATCAGACTTGTTTCCCCCAGTTCTTGGGCTGCAGGCAAACGCTCTGCAGGACGGAAGTCTTTAACTTCAAAGGCCTTTTCCAAATATACCTCACTGCATGTGCCGCTGAAACAGGGTACACCATCCTCCATCAAAGCACTCATGATCCTGTCACGACTCCATCCTACTTTTAACTTCTCCGGCCTGACAAAGACATAGTATTTGTAATAGGCGTGTTGAACAGTCTTTGGCGGTACTGTCACCCGCAACCCCGGAACCAAACTAAATTCTTTCGTCAGAATAGACGCGTTGCTTCGTCTAGCCGTCAACCATTGGGGCAATTTCTGCAACTGCAGCCTTCCGATTGCCGCCTGCATCTCAGTCATTCGTAGGTTTGTCCCGAAAGATTCATGAAGCCATCGATACCCCGGGGGATGCTGTCTTTGATGAACGGCGGCATAACTTTTTCCATGATCTTTATAAGACCAGGCTTTTTCCCAGAGTGCATCATCATTCGTTAACAGCATCCCCCCCTCACCGCCGGTTGTCATGATCTTGTCCTGGCAAAAGGAGAACGCCGCCATATCACCCATGCTGCCCGTCAGACGCGGGTAAAGTCGGACGCCGTCCTGCTCGATGCTTGCGGTGTGCTTGTCAGCGCTATTCCAACCAAGCCAACGGCTGTAGTAGACCGCACCGTGGCATTGCGCACAATCCTCAATTACCTTCAGGCTATGCTCCTTCGCAATTTCCAGGATCGGGTCCATGTCGCACGGCCATCCGGCAAGGTGAACTGCAATAATCGCCCGCGTCCGGGGCGTGATGCCCCGGCGAATCGATTCGGCCGTTATATTCTGGCTGTCCGGATCCACATCGACAAAAACAGGTTTTGCCCCGCGGAGAACCACGCAGGCGGCCGACGCAACAAACGTTCGCGGGGTCACAATCACCTCATCTCCCGGCCCGATATCCAAAGCGAGAAGAGCGAGGTCGAGGGCCACCGAACCGTTGGCCAGAGCAATCGCATGCCGCACACCGCAATAATCGGCGAATTCTTCCTGAAATATTTCCACCTGGCTGCCCGTCCATTGGTTGATTTTTCCGGATTGAAGAACGGCGGCCACCGACATGATCTCGTCGGTTGAAAAGTACGGCCAGGCGGCCTGCTCGGGCATGCTTTCCGGAGGCATCCACCCTTCCTGTCGGGAAATCAAATGCAAATCACGGACGATTTTTTGAATTTGCGGATCATATTCGTTGGCCGGAACAATGCGATACTGCCTCGAAAAGACCGTCCAGAACAGACGAACGGACAGAACCAGGACAAAGATATAAATAATCGAAAAGATCAACGCGCTGCGCGGCATCAGCGAACTCGTGAAAAAGATCCACAACAGAAACAGCAGGACCGCCACGCCGACCGCCCTGCTGACCGCCAGAAAGCGGACCAGATAAGTTACATTCGTCGATCCGGAATACAGACCGTTAATCGTATAGGAAAACAGACAGAAAATCGAAAGCGGGAGAACATTGGCCAACCAGACATTAAGGAACATGTCGTGAAAAAAAATCTGAGGAGTGACGTCCCATTTGAAAACCCCGATCCCGATTGTCGTCAGAACGCCCATCAGGAATCCGAGGTTGCTGATCAGCAGATCAACCGCGATGCGCGCCAGTAGCTGCCTGGGCGTAAAATCCGATCTCAGGCGGCCTTTCAGCCAATTCCAAAGCTTCATCATCCTTAACCTCGCTGGGTTGTCTCACCAATCGACTTTGCCGGAATCCCGCAGGCAATGACGTTATCGGGAATGTCCGACGTCACAAAGCTGAACGCTCCCACAACGGCATTTTCACCGACGGTAACACCAGGCATGACTACACTATGCGAACCGATCCGACAGTTTCTCTTCAGCAGGATAGAACCTTCCTTCTGATCGATCGTGGACACGGAGTAGATGGAACAGTGGGATCCGATCTGAACGAAGTCCTCAATAATAACGCCGTGTTTGGCGTTGATATAGCTGAAGGCCCCGATGTCCGTTTTGTAACCCAATTTGAGTCTGTCCACGTGCTGCACCACCCAGTTGTATTTCGTCGGTTTTCCCTCAACGATTTCAGGATACTGCCAGTCGGCGAATCGATCTTGATCACCATTGTCGTCCATTTAGTTTCCCCTGAATTCTTCCATTGTTGACTGTCCCGGTTGACTAATGCCTTCTCGTTTGATGATTTTCCATATCGTTATGAAAATGATTTGTATATCCAGCCACAAAGAACGGTTGTCCACATACCATACATCCAGTTTGAATTTTTCTGCCCAGGTAATCGCATTGCGCCCGTTAACCTGCGCCCAGCCGGTAATGCCCGGTTTCACTTCGTGCCGGCGCATTTGTTCAGGGCTATAGCGATCCAGATACTGCATTAGTAACGGGCGTGGACCCACCAGGCTCATGTCGCCTTTCAAAACATTGATAAGTTCAGGAAGCTCATCCAGGCTGGTTGTGCGTAAAAACCGGCCAAAACGCGTCATTCTTTCTGAGTCGTGCAATAAAAGACCGTTTGCTTTACGTGCGTCTGTCATGGTGCGGAATTTCAATATTCTGAAGGACCTGCCTCCAAGACCCGGCCTGTCTTGAGTGAAGAAAACAGGTGATCCAATGAATATTCGAACACAAAAAGCAATAAGCGCATATACAGGCAGAAAAAAAATAATCGCAGGCACAGTCAATAGCAAATCGAACAATCTCTTGCAACCAATCAAAGTATTAGACCAAGCCCTCTCTCGTAATGAGTTGTTCCTTGTCAGCAAGTACATATTGCAAATATTTTTTTTGTTCAAAGCCATCGCGGGCGAAAGTCGCCGCCGCCGCCCCATAAGCGGCGCGTTTGACCGGATCA
>Ga0116159_1001113_pt1 | contig 29496 bp, 32 predicted proteins | sample AD_JPNAS1_MetaG_FD_89878 | JGI IMG/M metagenome (GOLD analysis project Ga0116159, IMG submission 89878) | Active sludge microbial communities of municipal wastewater-treating anaerobic digesters from Japan - AD_JPNAS1_MetaG | ecosystem: Engineered > Bioreactor > Anaerobic > Digestate | place...
AAGACTAGCTGTCTGCATCGCGAAGGCAACGAACATTCCGATTAGAGCGATAACTAGAAGTATAACGACGACGGTTCTTCCTCGTCTCTTCCTTGCTTTCACGAGTCTCCCTCCTTATTAGAGATTAGCAGTTGTCAAAGCTCACTGCTTATGCTTCTTATGTAGCATAAATAAGGGGGATTGTCAAAAAACCGCGATTAAAATCGCGGTCATTTGTTATTTGGTATTTTTGAATTCTTCTTCCAAGAACTTCAGCCAATCTTCGTTCTCTTCCTTGTTGGCTTTCAATTTGGCGAGTTCCTGGAGATATCGGTCTTTTTGGGTTTCGGCCTGCTTGGTTTCCACGTAGCGGGTGGTGATTTCGATACGGATCAGGGTTTCTTTGACCTCGTCGATGAGCTCGTTCAAGATGTCTTTTTTGGTTTTCATGGAATTCAGTATTTAGTATTAATATTTATCCGTCAAGCTAAATCGTTCCGAGGTCGATCGTCGAGGTGATTTTTATTTTACTCACGAAGTCCGGCATGTGGCTCACGAGGATTGCCGGGCCTTCGTAGCGGTTGACCGCATCGGCGATGACCGGAATGTGCCGGAAATTGATGTGGTTCGTCGGTTCGTCCAAGATCAAAAGACCGGGCTTCTGGAGCATCAGGCGGCAGAAAGTGAGCAAGCCTTTCTGGCCTTCGGAAAGATCGCTGATTTTTTTCTTCAGGGCGTCGGCGTCTATCAAAAATCCGGCCGCGGCCGAGCGGAGTTCTTCTTCGCCGCCGTTCGTCATCACTTCGGCCAAGGATTCGTAGGCGGTTTTCTCGAAATCGAGCGTCGAGAAATCCTGGCGGTAATAGCCGATTGCGAGGTTTTCCGCGAGTCCGACTCCCTTGGCTTTGCCGGAGACGATGGCTTCGAGATAGGTGGTCTTGCCGACGCCGTTCGGTCCGGTCAAAAGCAACCGGTCTTTTTTCTTCAAAACGATGGGCGTTATTTTTTTCGAGACCGTGTCGCCGTTTCTCGAGCTCGAGATCGAAGAGATTTTGACGATGTCGCCGGAGATGTTCTCCTGCATCGGAATGGCGAAGCTCCTGATGACGCGGTCGTCCCGCCTCATCTCGACTTTGCTTTCTTCCAACTCTTCGACTTTTCTTTTCATTTTAGCCGCCACGTCGCGCATGTGCCCACCTTTCTGCCCGAAGAAATTGGCCTGCTCTTTGCGGTTTTCGATGTCTTTTTCGAGCCTTACGTTCAACATCCTTTCGCGTTCGATCCTTTTCGAGATCTCCTCGACAACGTCGAGGTAATTGCCGCTATACTGTTCCACTTTGTTCGTGAAAACGTCGAGGTAGAGAACGCCTTCGGTGAAAGAATTCAAGAATCCGGCGTCGTGTGAAATGACGACGCAGGTTTGCGGGTATTCAATGATGAATTTTTTGAGGCGGCCGATGCCTTCGCTGTCGAGGTTGTTCGTCGGCTCGTCCAAAAGAAGGATGTCCGGATTCTGGATCAGGGCGAAAGCGAGCAAAAGCCTCGCTTGCTGTCCGCCGGAAAAGCTTCCGACCCTCCGGTCGAAAGGAGCCTCGAGGTTCACTACCTTGAGGATCTTTTCTATCCGCGGATCGATGTCGTAGACTTTGACGGCAAAAGCTTTTTCGAAAAACTCGCGGACCGTGAGTTCGAGTTCGGAGCGGGGGATCACCTGGCGGCTAAGCCCCACGGTCGCTCCCGGAGTAATGGAAATCTGGCCGGATTCGGGCTTGAGCTCGCCGCTCATAAGCCCGAAAATGCTCGTCTTGCCCGCGCCGTTCTGGCCCATCAAAGTGATTTTGGCGCCGCGGCGCACGGAAAAGCTCGCCTCGTCCAAAATGGGCTTCAAAGCCGAGTATCTGAAAGAGACCTCGTCGAACCGCAAAATTACTTCGTTTTTGGCCATAAACCCGTAAAGAATACGCCAAAAACGGCATTTTTTCAATAGTTTGGCAAGGTGTCAGTCTGCGAGCAGGGTTTTCAAGACCCGGCTGATGTTTTCCTCGATTTCGTCGAGCATGCTTTTTCCTTGTTCTTCCACCCGGGTCTTGCTCGAAACCAAGGCCCAGGTGTAGATGGCGTGCATGAACCGGTTGCGGTCGGCCATGGCTTGTTTCAGTTCCGGCCGGAGATATTCTTTTTCCGGGTAAAGCGCCAAAAACTCGTCGATCACGAAATTCCAGGTCTTGTCCTCGAGCGATCTTTGATAGATCTCGAAATCTTTGACCGATCTGCTTTTCTTGTCCGCGATCTTCGCTTTCAGCCAGAATTCGAGCATTTGGATCTTCTTGAAGATGGCCAAAATCTGCTTTCCGTTCTCGTCGAACAGTTTTTCGGCGGCTTTGATGTCCATCAGAGGAGTTTTTTCAGTTGTTCCAAAACCTCGGCGTGGTTTTCCGGCCGCGAAAAATGCCGCTTGTCTTCGTAGACAACGAAATCCGCTCCGAGTTCTTCGGCTATTTCTTTTCCTTGCTCGAAAGGAATCCTTTGGTCGTCTTTGGAGTGCATGACGATGAACTTTGGAGACAATTTCTTTATTTCCGAGAGATCGATCTCGTGTTCGAAAAAATCCGAATAGCCTTGTCCGCGGATTCCAGCGTTTTTAAGGTCGTTGCTGAAAGGAGAAACGAGCAAAACTCCTTTCACCGGTTTTTTGGATCGTTCGAGATAGAGAAGAACGGCTCTCGTGCCGAGACTGTGTCCGACGAGAACGACGTCGCCTTTGATCGATTTCACGGGTTGGTCGATGATCTTTAGCCATTCTCTGATTTGCGGGTGGTCACCGCCCGGCAAGGCCGGCATCCGGTAGGGGATGCGGAGGTTGTCGAGTTCGCGCCGCATTTCCGGATACCAATTCATCTCCGGAGAAGCGTTGTAGCCGTGGATAAAAACAACGGTCGTCATAGAGGGAATCATATCACAAGCTCCGTGCTATAATAAGAACAATGGACGATTCTTTAAAGGCGGAAAACGCCGCCGAACGCGCGAAAATCATCGAAGCCGTCAGATTGTCGATGGCGAAGGAAATCGATCCGCAAGAACCGGAGGTGGTGATGCTCGCGGAAAAATGGGCGGATCTCATGGACGAGCTCGCTTACGGAAACGGGCTGGTGCGGGAAGAGCTCAAAGGCATCAGCAGCGACAGCATCGACGACTTCAGGGACAAATTCGGAGAAGCCGTGCCCGACGACGAGACGCTCAACTACATCCGCCAGGCCCTCGCGGATTGATTTTATAATTATCTGTTATAATTGGATAAAGGATGCCCTATAAAATTTTAGGACATACAGCCGATATCCGTTTGTCTGTCGAGGGTAGGGATTTGGAAGAACTTTTCAAGGATGCGCTCAAAGGAATGGTTTTTATCGCCGGTCCGAGGGAACCGGAAGATTCGAAAGAAACCAAAAGAAGAATAAGAATTTCGGCCGGGGACCGGACCGCTTTGCTTATCGACTTCCTGAACGAAGTCCTTTTCGGCATGGAAAAAAATTACGAATTCTACACCGATGTCGATTTCAAAGAATTGTCTCCGATAAAGCTCGCGGCCGAGCTTAAGGCGCGGCCGGCGATCCGTTTCGAAAGGAATATCAAAGCCGTCACTTATCACGAAGCGGAAATAACGGAAAACGAGAACAATCTTTTGTCGACGAAGATCGTTTTCGACATCTAAACGATGGAAAAATCCGACCTTCGCAAAATAAAGGATTGGCTTTGGGAGATTCCCCGGGAATCGAAGCCGGGAATGAGGGTTCCGGCGCGGATTTTCGCGACCGAAAAAATGATCGACGAGATTCTCGAAGACCGTTCGCTCGATCAGCTCGCAAACGTGGCCGCTCTGCCGGGAATCGCGGGCCGCGCGGTCGCCATGCCCGACATCCACGAAGGCTACGGATTTCCGGTCGGAGGCGTGGCCGCTTTCGACGCGGAAAACGGCGTCATTTCTCCGGGCGGGATCGGCTACGACATCAACTGCGGGGTGAGACTCCTTTGCTCGGAAATCGGACTTTCGGAGATCCGATCACGCGTTCCGGAATTGGGAAAAGCCCTGTATCGCGAGATTCCTTCGGGCGTGGGCCGAGCCGGAAGATTGAAGCTTTCCGATAAAGAACTGGACGAAGTTCTATTGAAAGGATCGAGGCGCCTGGTCGAACAAGGCTACGCCGATTCTGAAGATTCCGCGAACGCAGAAGAAAACGGTTATCTGCGGACGGCCGACCCGAAAGCGGTTTCCGGCCGCGCCAAAGACCGCGGCCGAGACCAGCTCGGAACGATCGGCGCCGGAAACCATTTCGTGGAATTGGAGGAAATCGAGGAGATTTTCGACGAAGAAAAAGCCGGGAAACTCGGATTATTCTCAGGCCAGGTCGTTATCCTGATCCATACCGGCTCCCGCGGCCTCGGGCACCAGGTGGCGACCGATTACATCAAAACAATGATGAACGCGGCTTCCAAATACAATATCGCGCTTCCGGACAGGGAATTGGCTTCTGCGCCTTTTGATTCCGAAGAAGGCCAGTCCTATTTCCAGGCCATGTCCGCGGCGGCCAATTTCGCTTGGGCCAACCGTGAATTGGTTTCCTGGGAAGCGAGGCAGGCTTGGCAAAGCGTTCTCGGAGAAGAAGCGGGCAAATTAAGACTCCTTTACGACGTGGCGCACAACATCGCCAAAGTCGAGGAGCATCTCGTGGACGGAAAAAAGAAAAAATTGGTCGTCCACCGCAAAGGCGCGACCAGGGCTTTCCCGGATCAACCGGTTTTGGTCCCGGGCAGCATGGGAACGAGATCTTATCTTCTTTCCGGAGAAGAAGCGGCCATGACCGAAAGTTTCGGGTCGAGCTGCCACGGAGCCGGCCGACGAATGTCCAGAACCGAAGCCAGGAAAACGATCGTCGCCGGCGAATTGAAACAAAACCTCGCGGCCAAAGATATCGCCGTTTTCGCCGGTTCGGTTGCGGGAATGGTCGAAGAAGCGCCTGAAGCCTACAAAGACGTGGACGAGGTGATCGACGTCATCAGGCGCGCGGGAATCGCCTCGAAAGTCGCGAAAATGAGGCCGGTGGCCGTCATCAAAGGATAAATTCCAAATAATCGCCAAAAATGCGATAATTCCGACATGCCAGAAAACAAGCGCGGCGAGTCGCCGATTTTGATCATCCGCTGGTCGGAAACCTGCAACAACAAATGCGTCATGTGCAGTTTGAACGGCGGAGATAAAAAAGAAGAGTCCGTGCCGTTCGATAACATCCTGGAACAGCTCCGCCAAGGCCGGAAAAACCGACACGCGAACGTGGAATTCACCGGAGGCGAGCCGACTTTCCGGCCGCGGTTAGACGAAGCCATGGCTTACGCCAAAGAAATCGGCTACACCCAGATCGGCATCAGTACCAACGGCCGGATGCTCGGAGACCGGGCTTTCTCCGAAAACCTGGTGAAAAACGGCCTGACCGACGCGACCATCGCTTTGCACGGCCCGGACGCGGAAACCCACGAGAAAATAACCAATTCTCCGGGAGCTTTCGCGGAAATCTCGGCCGGCCTCGAAAACCTGAAAAGACTCAACGTCCACGTGAGCATCGATTCCGTGCTTTGCCGCTTGAACGTCGACGTTTTCGAGAAGATAGGCGATCTTATCCTCGAAAAAGGAATCGACAACTGGAGCATTTCCGACCTCGTGCCCGACGGCCGCGGCCGAGACGACTACAAAAAGCTGTCGGTCGAACCAAAAGATCTGGAAAGTTTCGGGAAGAGGATCCTGCCGGTCCTCGCCAAGTTTTCTTACGCCGGAATATTCAATTTCTCCAGATGCGTTTTTCCGGCCGAGCTTCCGCCGAGGATCGTTTTTTTCGAGATCAAGAAGAAAATGGACAACTGGGACATGCAGGGAAAGACGGGCAGGTATTCCAAGGAAAAATCTGCTTACAAGGATTTTTACAAAAAGCCGTTTTCCGGATGCGACAACTGCGGCCATTGCGACGACTGCGGCGGATTCTGGACGGATTATCTCGATATCTACGGAGAAGAACCGCTTTTGGAAATGGCGCGAAAGAACGGATTCTAGGAATCCGAGAATCAAAAACCGCCCTTCGATTCATCTCGGGGCGGTCTTGTTTCTTCGTTTAAGCGCGGCTAACGTTCACCGCGGCGGGCCCTTTGTCTCCTTCGACTAAATCGAAAGTGACCGCGTCTCCGACCTTCAAATCGTCGAAGGCGACGCCCTTAAGCTCTTTGGCGTGGAAGAAAAGATCCTTGGTCTCGCCTTCGCGGGCGATGAATCCGAATCCTCTAGCCGTGAGCGTTTTGATTGTTCCTGTCATGTTTGCTTTTTTTAACTTCGACCAGCTTTTATTGCCTGCTTCAAAATACTACGTTTCCGCGGTCAATGTCAAAAGGGCCCGGCGTTCAAGACGGCGTAAAGCAGGATCAAGGCGGCGGACAAGAACCCGACGGTGTATAAAAGAAGGGACCAGGCCTCTTTCTTTTGCCCTTCGAGGTACCAAAGTGCGGGTTTTCCGAAAATGAGCACTCCCATCATCGTGACCGAAACCACCAGGAGCAAAAGCATCATCATCAGGGAGGCGGTTTCGTTTTTCAGGGCGTTTTCTCCCCGGATCATGAAACCCGCCACCAGGGCGATGTATAAGACAGTGAGTCCGGCGTCGGCCAAGGCGTTTTTGATCGTTTTATTCATTAATCCATTATAACAAACGTAATCTTTTAAAAGAGTTGCCACGGCCGATTTTTCGTGTTATAATTGAAAAAGTAAGAGTTTCGCGGTATAGTCGCACCCCGCGAAAAGATAAGATAAAAATCGTTTTACCTATTATGTACAAGTGCGAAAAATGCGGCGCCACTTCCGAAGCCAAGGCCGAGTGCTGCGGAGAGGAAATGAAGGAAGTCGCCAAAGAAGCTTAAATTTGTTATCACAAATCTCCTCCCGTTTGAGCGGGAGGAGATTTTTATTTGCCGGCGTGCTAATATTCGATCATGGAACCAAACATCTACGAGGAGGCAAGGGGTTTCGCGAAAGTAAAATGCTTTTGCGGTCGCCATTGGCCCAAATGGGGCAAAAAATCCGGCGGCAACGGATCGGCGGTTTACGGGCTCGGATTCATCGGCGCCCTGGTATATTATCTGGGGCACGCCGCGAGTTTCCAGGCCGGAATCCTCGGAATTCTCAAAGCCGTTGTCTGGCCAGCGTTCTTCGTCTACAAAGCGATAGAAATGTGGCAATTCTAACATGGACGACGCGCCAAAGCCCCGAGTCGGAATCGGAGTGATGATCTTCAAAAACGGGAAAGTCTTGCTCGGTAAGCGCAAAGGCTCCCACGGCGAAGGGGAATATGCCTTTCCGGGGGGCATCTCGAACACCTTGAATCTTTTTCCGATTGCGGCCGCAGGGAAACCCGTGAGGAATGCGGGATCGAGATAAAAAACATCAGATTCCAGTATCTGGCCAACGTGACCAAATACGCCCCGAAGCATTACGCCCACATCGGCCTCCTGGCCGACTGGGATTCGGGAGAGCCGCGGGTCCTCGAACCGGAAAAATCCGAATCTTGGGGCTGGTACGATCTGGAGAATCTGCCGGAGCCGCTCTTCGAGCCGTGCTCCTTGGCCATCCGCTGCCATAAAACGAATAAGAACTATTTGGATTCTGGAGATATCGCTTGATTCCCCGCATCGACGAGAAATCCCGCCAATGGCGGGATTTTGCTTTCTACTCGGTGGCGATTTGGATGCGGCCGCATTTGGCTTCGGCCGCGGCGGCGATATCGAAGATGTCGTCTATCTTTGGTTCGGCCACGATCAGCCTGCGGTTGTCTTTCAAAGTGACGGTGACGATCAAGGAGTGCGTCTGGAAAGCGCTTGCGGCTTCGCAATTGTCGATTGCCGAAACCGCTTCTTCCCAGGAACTATTGGTTCCTTGGACGAAGATTTTCCCGTTCGCGGCTTGGCATCGGAGCGGACCGGATCCAATTATCGGAAATCCGGCCATGACGCAGGAATCGAAATCCGTTATTTGTTCCATGAGCTCTTCGCATTTTTCCGCGTCGGCCGAGTAGCTCGACACCAGGCAGCGCGCGATCTGATCCGCCAAGGTATTCGACGCCGATTCAAATTTGAGCGTTTGGAAAACACTGTTTACCAAGGCGTCGAGATCAAAGGTTTCCCTTTCATCGGCGCAGGTCCGGGCTTGGTCTTCCGGATAATTCAAGCAGTTGGGATAGCGGAGGACAAAGCTCAATTCGACGAGCCGCCCGTTTCTCGGAGAAGCGTAGCTATAGGACGAATAAACGCTTCCGGCCGCGCCCTCGTGCGAAACCGCGACGCAATAGATCCTTCCGTTGATTACTTTTTGCGAGACGATCGGCGTCGCGTAGCTCGATCCGGCCGGAGTTTCTTCGCAGGCGTAATTCCCGGGTTTGATCACGATCGTCGGCGGCCATTCTGTTTCGGAAATATATTCGGCTCCGAGGGTTTCCGGGTATTCGAAAGAAATCCCGTCGCTTTCATATTCTTTCCAGGGTTCGCTCACTTGATAAGGAAGCGCGTAGACTCCGGTGATGAGCCAGCGGTTATCGAATTTGGCGACAGCGATCTGGATCGGATGCGACCCGGACATGCCCGTGCTCGTCATTTCTATGATCTTGCCGCTGACGTCGTAGGCTTTGAGGCCGAATTTGGAAATGCTGCTGATCTCTATCTTTTCCGGCCAAGGACTGGAAACGAGTCTTCCCAAAGCTTTGGAAGGATCGGATTTCCATTCGTCCAATAAAGCCGGATCGAGGAAATTTTTGTAATTGCTTTCGATGTCTTCCCTCGCGTAGGGAGAAAGCAGGGAGACGTTTTTCAAGGAATGGCCGAAATTCTCGACGAGGGTTCTTACGGCCGCTTCTTCGGCTCGCCGGACGATTTCCGTATTCGATCGGTAGGAACGCATCAGGAAAACAATGACGGCGATCAAAATAAAAAGGAACAATACGGAGATGATTTTTTTGTTCATGCAGTCATTATAACCGTTCTATCTCAAGAAGACAGCTTTTTCGCTTTGAGCCTTAGGGAATTCGCGACCACCGAGACGCTGCTTCCGGCCATGGCCAATCCGGCGAAAATCGGATTCAAAACGATCCCCCAGAAGGGGTAAAACAGTCCGGCGGCCAGGGGAATGCCGATGACGTTGTATACGAAAGCCCAGAACAGGTTTTGTTTCACCGTTTTGATCGTGTGGCGGGAGAGCTCCAAAGCTTGCGCCAGTTTTTTTACGTCTCCGTGGAGAAGGGTGATGCCGGCGGATTCGATGGCGACATCGGTTCCGGTCGCCATGGCGATTCCCACGTCCGCCTGGGCCAGGCCGGGCGCGTCGTTTATGCCGTCTCCGGCCATGGCCACTTTTTTGCCTTTGCTTTGTAGGTCTTTTATCCTTTGCGCTTTTTCTCCGGGCAGGACGTCGGCCATGACCTCGTCGATGCCGACTTGTCCGGCGATGTATTTCGCGGTCTCCATGTTGTCTCCGGTCATCATTATCGTCTCGAGGCCGTAGCCGTGGATGCGCTCGACGGCTTCTTTCGCCTCTGGTTTGATGGTGTCGCTCAAGGCGATGATTCCGGATTCACGGCCGTCTATTTCCACGATGACCGCGGTTTTTCCCTGGCGTTCGAGCCGCAGCAGGTGATCGTCTTTGTCCGCTTTATCTGGCTTACGAACATAGATATTTTTCCCTTGGACCGCGGCTTTGACGCCCACACCTTCGAGAGCTTGGAAATCAGAGCTTTCCGCCAAAGGTATTCTCCGCCTCAAGGCTTCGGCGACAACGGCTTCCGCCAGAGGATGTTCGGATTTTTTTTCGGCGCTTCCGGCGTATTTTAAGATATCGTCCGCGTTGAGATTTTTATCCAGGACTTCGATATCCGTCACCTCGGGCTTTCCTTTGGTGATGGTGCCGGTTTTGTCGAAAACGATCGTGTCCACCTCGCTCAATTTCTCGAGGGCTTCCGCGTTTTTGACGAGGATACCGTGCTCCGCTCCTTTGCCGACGCCGACGATGATCGCCGTCGGCGTGGCCAAACCCAAGGCGCAGGGGCAGGCGATGACGAGGACACCAACGAGGGAAAGGATGGCGTAGGACAAGGCCGTCGAGAATCCGAGGCCGGGAATTCCGAAGACGAGCCAGCAGGCGAAAGAGAATACGGCGATCACAAGAACCGCCGGAACAAAGACGGCCGAGATGCGATCGGCCAAAGCTTGGATCGGAGCTTTCGAGCCTTGGGCTTGTTCCACCATTTTGATGATTTGGGCGAGCATCGTGTCTTTGCCGACCTTGGTGGCTTCGAACTTGAAGGCGCCGTATTTATTGATGGTCGAGCCGACGACAAAATCTCCCGCGGATTTGTCGATCGGCATGGGCTCTCCGGTGACCATCGATTCGTCAACCGACGTTTTCCCTTCGACGATTCTTCCGTCAACCGGTATTTTCCCTCCGGGTTTGACGACGATGACGTCGCCGACCACAACTTCGGCGATTGGGATTTCCATTTCTTCTCCTTGGCGCAAAACCAAGGCGGTTTTCGCCTGGAGCCCGAGCAGTTTTTCCACGGCCTCGCCGGTTTGGAGCCTCGACCGCGCTTCGAGGTATTTACCCAGGCTGACAAAACCGATGACGACGATCGTCACGTCGAAATAAGTCGTTTCCGGAAGTTCTAAGATCGTCCTTATGCGGGGCAGGAGAAGGACGACTGCGCTGTAAACATAGGCCGTCAAAGTTCCGATGCCGATGAGCGTATCCATGTTCGCCGCCCGGTATTTCACGAATTTGACCACTCCCTGGATAAAAGGCTGGCCGACCCAGAAAAGCGCCGCCGAAGAAAGAACGAAAAGAACGGCGTTTACGATATCCATCGGGATCGGAATCTCCGGCAAAAATCCGAAGAAACCGACGGCGATGTCCCACATCATATAAAGGAAGACGGCGATCGCCGCCGGAAAGATAAAATTGATCTTGGTCCGGAGCGTCGCGAGCTCTTGCTCTTTTTGTTTTTTACTCATTCCTATTCCGAGATGCTCGCTGTGGTCCGAGTGATCCATGTTTATTTCGGACATTCCGCGAGGAAACAGGGAATAGCCGAGTTTTTCGAGATCGTCGTTCATTTTTTCCACGGAAACCTTTGCGGGATCGTATTCGATCTCCGCCCGGTCGGCCGCGAAGTTGACGTCCGCTTTTTCCACTCCGGCCAGTTTTTCCAATCTGTTTTTGATGATATTGGCGCAGCTCGAACAGCGCATGCCTTTGATCGCGAAGTTTTGTTTATTCATGGTATTTTTTTATTTGACGACTTTTATCGTGCCTCTCGGCACGCCCATGGCGCAAGCGATTTGGTAAACGCCCGGTTTCTGGGGAATGAATTCCATGACGAGCGTTTGGTCTTTTTTTAGGGCGAGCGGCCGGTTCCATAATCCGGGAACCACGATGGTCGACATGCATCCGTAACTCGCGGTTCTGACCTCGACTTCGAACCTGACCGGTTGGCCGGCTTTGATTTCGAAAGAATTCGGTTGTATGTCTCGGGCGCCCTCGTAGACCGTCTTGATGATTTGGACATTCGCGGCCCCAGGGCCGATCGGTTCGTTGAACACATTGTCTCCCGAAAACCATTTTTCCGACAGAAAACGGCTAATCCCGAATTGGAAATCGATGTTGTAGACCGTGAAGAATAAAATGAGGACGCCGGCGATTTTGAGGAATCGCTCGGACAAATGCTCTTTACTCAATAATTTGGCGCTCGAAAAACCGATAAAAAGAAGAGGAACGGTTGTGCCGAGCGTAAAGAAAAGCATTATCAAGAATCCCTTAAGGAGACTTCCGGACAGGATGGCGAATCCCTCGGCGACCGCTGTGAACCCGCAGGGCAAAAGGAATGTCAGGAATCCGGCGACAAACGGCTCGAAGAGCCTGGACTTTTGGTTTCTAAAAAGCCTCTTGGAAAAACTCTTCGGCAAGGCGATCCGTATCCGCCTGAAAGATTTGACGCCGATCATTTGCAGCGCCAAAACGATCATCGCTCCGGAAACGATTAGAATCATAATCAAAGCGATGGCCGGAGACATTTTTATCTTTTCTCCGAATAATCCGAGCGTCGATCCGAGCAAAGGCAAGGAAATCAAGCGTCCGAAATTGAAAAGAAGATGCGGTTTGGCTTTTTCCGTAAAATTATCACTTTTTCCGAAATCCTCGAGCCATTTTTTGGAAAGAGAGAGGATCAAGCCGCCGATCAAGGCGGCGCAGCTTGATATTCCGGCGATAAGCCCGAAAACGAAAAAAGCGGCCAAAGAGCTTTCCGAGGAAACGTTGATCAAAGAGGACAATCCCGATTGCGAAATCACTAAAAATACCGTTATCGACGAAAGAGCGATAAGCAGCGTTTTCCATCCGTCATTCTTTTCCTTAAAAGCTTCTTCGGAAAAAGAATAGCCCAAAGGCTTGAATTTGGCGTTCAATTCTTTGAGGTCCGGCCTTTCTTTCTCGTATTCGATATTGACCAGGCCTTGGGGCAGGGAAGCGTCGGCGAAAACGATTCCTGGAATCGAAAGCAATTCTTTTTCTATAAGCACTTCGCAGGAGGCGCAGCGCATTCCTTTCACGTAAAAAGTCTTTTTGGCCATTTTTAACGATTGAAGATTTTGGTGACGCTCAAGATCTCTTTGGTCATCTCGGTTTTTCTTTTTTCGTTTTTGGCGGCCATGGCGGATCGGAAGCAACTGTTCAGATGGTCTTCCATGAGTGATTGGTGGGCTGATCTCAAAAGACCGATGACTGCGAGATTCTGCTGCATGATGTCGATGCAATAGGAATCTTTCTCGGTCATATCGATGATTTTCTTGAGAAGGCTTTGCGCTTTCCTGAAGCCGGTCAAAGTCTTTTTCTTTTCGGTGTTCATCTCGTTTTACGGAGTTGGTTTTTATTGCGACCTATACCTGGGGTATAGGTTAATGATATGACGGCCGAGAAAACTGTCAATAACGGTTAATACATAAAAACCCCGCCTGAATGACGGGGTTTTTCACTTTGACAGTTTATTGCATCCGGAAACGCATTTCTCCGGAATCGAATTTGAGAAGCAAAACCAGATTGCCGGCGCTGTCCATGAGATAATGGTCACTATTAATGACCGCGGTCATGAATTCGTTTTCCTGCGAGCCTTCGCAGAACATGAGCGTCGAAGCGAATTCGCCAAAACTGATGGCTCCGTCATTCCCGGCTTCATAGCTTCCGCTGAAATTGTTGCAATCGGTGGTTCCGGAAACCCGGCCATCGGTGGAGAATTTCAAAGTGAAGGCGTCCGCTTCCCGCGGAGCAATAACAGAGTCGTCGTTCATCGTTGTTTGTTCCCATACCCAGGTCGGACCGGTCAGGCTGTCTTTGATCGGCCCTTGGAAAACGGTTTCGCCGTCCTTATCGATCGTCACTTCTCCCTGGTGCTCCCAGAAGACAATGCTTTCGTCGGCATTGGCGTAACGGGCGCCGCTCGCCGAAATGGCGCGGGGGAGGGTTACTTTGCCGACGGCTTCGTGGGTGAAGGTGACGGTCTCGTTCATATTATTGAAGACCGCTTTCACTTCCGTCGTTCCGTCGTAATAGGAAACATACACGAGCCGGCTCGCCCGAACCGCGAAGAAGACGGCCACCGCGGCCAATAAGAGAAGGACGACGCCCAAGATTATTTTTTTATTGCGCATATTTTTGTTTTTTATTAAAAGGCCCGACAAGCCCCATTTTGTTTATTATATGAATTTTACGGAAAAATGGGGATAGGCTATTTCATCTTCGAAGCGATTTTGACGGTTTTCCCCGATGTCATGAAGATTCCTTTGCCTAAATGGTGGAGAGTCTGCGGATTTTTGGCTTTCGGGTCGATCCAGGCCTTGACCGCTTTGAGAATGAAGAAGTTGTATTTGCCGACAAGGCTCGCGTCGCTCATTTTGCATTCGATGTTGGCGTAGCATTCCTCTACGAGAGGTGCTTTGACGCGTGAAGCTTTGGCCGCGGTGAATCCGATTTCTTTGAATTTGTCGATATCGCGGCCCGAAGTGTTGCCCGCTTTGACCACTTTTTTGGCGATCCCCAGGGTCGGAACGGCGATGACGCACTCTTTGGTCTTTTTCAGGATATCGAAGGTGTGGTCGTTTCCGCTGATGACGCAGCCGATGAGGGGCGGTTCGAATTCCATCATCGTATACCACGACATGGCCATGACGTTGTCTTTATTCTTGTCGGCTGTCGCGACGAGAACCACCGGTCCGGGCTCGAGCAGTCGATAAACCTCGGACAAGGGAAGAGATTTCAACATGCTTCCATTATATTACTATGTTTGCGCGCTTGAAAATGTTATACTTATCGACAGAAGATCCTGATGAGTTCCAACCTTAAAAAAGTTTTATCAATTTTCCTTGTCGGAGTCGTTTTGGGCGGCTCTGTTTTTTTATCCAGCCTCTGGCTGAAGTACGCTTCGGCCGTCGACGGAAGCGGCACGAACACGGTGAACCCGACGACGACCACCGCTTCTTCCGCCGGCAACGAATTCGATTTCACTTATACCGCTTCGGAAACCATGGATTCCGGCGGGATAAGCATTACCGTGCCGGCGGGGTGGAGCGCGCCCCACGCCAATATCGGCGTTCCCGGATACACGACCGCGAATTCAAGCGGTATCATAGCGAACCAGAAAAACAGCCTTGATTCTTCAAGCGGCTGGGCGGTGACGAACCACATGAGCCTTTCCTCCGACACCGCCGACAAGCAGGCGGGCATTGCTTCGCTTTCTAACGACATCACTTTGTCCGCCGTCGCGAACGAACAATGGTATTTCAATTACGGCTCGGCAGCGGATTGGGGTTCGAGCGTGAGCGGTAACCTCCGCGTGGGAGCTTTTCTCAAATCGAGCGTTTCCACGTCGGCCGGCAACCTCCATTGGCAAAACGACGATTCGGCGAATCTCGTGAGTCCGAACGATACGATTTCCCTTCCCGCGCTTACGGCAAATACCTGGACTTATGCGTCGGCGACCCTCGGAGCCGCTTCCAGGAATTCCATTCTCTCTTACGGTTTCCGCTATTCGACCGATATCGGCGCAACAGTCGTCAAAGCGGATAACATTTCCGTCATTTTCCAATCGAACGATTCGAATGCCGGCTGGTCCGGCGATACCGGCATAAACGATTCTCTGATCACCGGAATCGAAGGAACCGGAGCGGTGCGCTGCACCTATGCCGGAAACGCCGGTACGGGGGCGAACGGCGATTGCTTCAACCAAGAGGCGGCGGTCGCAACAGTCGGTCCGGGAACCACGGTCAGTTTCTTCGTGCGTCCGAGCATCGCTTTGAACGCCGGCGATTTCGCCTGGACGGACGACAATTCCTCAAATGTCGGCTCGCCGGACAGCGTCGTCAGCCTGCCGGCCCTTCCGGCAAACGTCTGGACGTACGTTACCGTTACTTCGTCTTCTTCCGAGAACATGCGTTCTTTCGGTCTGCGACAGCTCGTGGACAGGGGAGCATTAACGATAGACATCGATGCCATCGGAAAAGTCGTCGATACCTGCGATTCGACGTCCGGCTGGACCGCGCCCACCTCGACGGTACAAACCCTCGCGACCGACAACTCTATTTTCCACGAAGGGACCGGATCGCTCCGGAACACGATCGCTTCGACGGCTGCCGCCGGAGACAAGTGGTACGAATCTTTCGGCGCGGAAAACTGGTCCGGCTATACGAACGTCGGGTTTTGGATCCGTTCTTCGGTGGCGGTGTCTTCCGGACAGCTCAAATTCGAATACGCTTCCTCTTCCGACCTCGCGAGTCCCATCACTTCGATCAATATCGGAGCCTTGTCCGCCAACGTTTGGAGCTACCAGAAGCTGACTTTGACCGGAACGAGGAATTCCGTCATGAGCTACGGCATCAACTATGCGACCGACATCGGCAGCGCGACCATATATTTGGACGACGTTCTTCTGGGGCCCGGCAGCGTTTATTTTTCGGGGAACGACATAAACGTCCGGCTCTTGTCTCTTTCTTCCGGACAAACCGTCGGCGTGAACTACGGAGACGGCGGAGGAGCGAGCGGCGTAACCGCGCCCTCAACTCCGGGCGTCTATACTTTCAATACTAGATCAAGAAGCGACGATTCCGGGATCTTGGCCGATATATCGGTCTCTCCGACGATCACCGTCAGGCAGACGACGACGACCGATCTGGAAACTTCGGGAAGCCCTTCGATCTACGGCTCGCCGATCACTTTTACGGCAACCGTTACGCCGACAACCGGAGGAGCGCCGAGCGGAACAGTCACTTTCAGGGACGGCCTCACCATCATCGGCACGGATGACCTGAACGGCGCGAATCCCGGCGTAGCCGCTCTAACGGTCAATAACCTCACGGTTTCCGGCTCTCCCCATTCGATAACGGCAACCTATGGGGGAAACGCCATTTATTTTTCAAGCGTTTCGGGAGTCGTGTCGCAGACGGTCACTCCGAAGAACCTGACCGTTATCGGCATCACCGCTAACGACAAGGCCTATGATGGAAATACTTCGGCTGTCTTGAACGTGACGGGCGCCGCCTTGGTCGGCGTCGTCTCCGGAGACAACGTCATTTTGAATACGGCGAACGCCGTCGGTACTTTCGATACGCCGGCCGTCGGCACCGGGAAAACGGTAACGATCTCCGGCCTTATGATCTCCGGCGCCGACGCCGGGAACTACACCCTTACCCAACCGACGACAACGGCGAGCATTGTCGCCTCCGGGCTGACCATATCCGGCGTCACCGCCGACGATAAAATATACGACGGAACAACATCGGCCACGCTCGACGTTTCCGGAGCCACGCTTGTGGGCGTCGCCCCCGGAGACGACGTTGTCTTGGAGACTGCAAACGCCGTCGGAACTTTTTCCGACAAAAACGTCGGTTCGGGAAAAACCGTAACCACTTCCGGATTTTCCATATCCGGAGCGGACGCGAGTGGATACACTCTCAATCAGCCGACGACAACGGCAAGCATCACCGAAAAAGAATTGACCGTTTCGGGCATCACCGCGAGCGATAAGATATACGACGGTACGACGGCCGCCACCTTGAACGTAAGCGGCGCCGCGCTTGTCGGCCTCATTCCTCCGGATGTTGTGTTCTTGGACACTTCGGCCGCTGTAGGGACATTCGACACGCCCGATATCGGAACGAACAAAACCGTTACCATCGCCGGTCTTTCCATAAACGGCGCCGATGCCGGAAATTATTCTTTAACTCAGCCGACGACAACGGCGAGCATCACGGCCGCTCCCATCGTCGCCACGAGAATCGTCATTCTTCAACCTAGCGACGCCGAGGTCGGCAGCCCCATAACAGTCACTTTGCGCGCCGAGGACAATTCGGGGAATTTGGCCGCATCGTTCAATAACGTCGTCACCCTGCTCGCTACTGGTTCGGCGACCGGAGCCGGTCCAGTCAATATCGTTAACGGCCTCGGTTCTGTCGTTCTCAACAATTCCGTCGCCGAAACCGTCACTTTGTCCTTGATCGACTCCGCCGGAACCGGACTCGACGTTTCTTCGACGATAACCGTTTCCTGGACAAGCACTCCTCCCGAACCTACGCCGGGTTCTTCGTTTATATCGGCTCCGCCGACGCCGAAATTCATCGGCATCGCTTTTCCGAACGCCGAGATTTTCGTCTCTTCGTTCGATTCCCAGGGAGTGTTCGAATCTTCCCGGACCGTTTCTTCGGCGGAAGGATATTTCAATATTTTCCTTAAAACCGGAGGAAACACCACTTATAGCCTGTCGGCGACCGACAGGAACAAAGACGTTTCCATCACCAAGGTCTTCAGTTTGGATCTCGATATCGGGGGATTGGACACGGACTTGGAAGTCGTCATCCCTCCGACCATACGGCTTTCGCAGAACGCGGTGAGGCGCGGAGACAACCTTAACGTGAGCGGTTACGCTTTTCCGAACGCCGGCGTCAGGGCTTTTGTCGACGGCGTGGAAAAAGGAGGCGTCGTTTATCCGGACAATTCCGGAAAATACAGCATATCGGTCAATACCGCCGATATCGATTTCGGGAGCCATTCGGTCGCGGTCAACGAAACTTTCAACGACGGCAAGGTAAGCGAGAACTCGATCGCCCGATCTTTCACCGTTTCCCGGGTTTTCACCCCGCAGGCGGATTTCAACGCCGACGGCAAAGTGGACATCCAGGACTGGAGCGTTTTCCTTTCGAGATGGAATCCGTCCGGAGAACCCGACTTGAGGGTCGACCTGAACGGAGACGGCAAGGTCGATATCGCGGATTTTAGTATAATATTAAGAGCGATCCAAAGATAAAACTCAAAATGAAAAAATTACCAATTCTATTAGCGGCGGTTTTCATCATGGCGGTTAGCGTCCGCCAGGCGTCGGCCGCCACTTTCGGGCTTTCGGCGAGCGGAGAAAGCTTCAGCGTCGGAGACAACCTGACGGTCGATCTCGACATCGACAGCCAGGGCGTTTCCGTGAACGCCGGACAGGGAACGGTCCGGTTTTCTCCGGATATCCTCGAGGCGGAAAGCATCGACCGTTCGCAAACCATTTTCAATTTTTGGCTGGAGGATCCGGAAATAGACAACAACCTCGGCAGCATTTCTTTCACCGGCGGATCGACCAGCGGTTTTTCCGGAGTTTCCCTCGAAGTTTTTAAAATAAATTTCCGCGTCAAAGGCGTCGGCGCTTCATCCATTGTCGTTAGCGACGGCGCAGTCACCGCCTCCGACGGAAGCGGGACCAACGTGCTCGTGGGCACGAGGGGCATAGACATTACGGTCGCGGCCGGAGCGAGCCTGCCGTCCGGACAGATTTCCGTTTTGCCTCCGGTCGAGCAGATCACCCGTCCGGCGACGCCGGCGGCCGCGCTCCCGGCAAGGCCGGAAGTCATCGTCGATCTTTATCCGGACCCGGCGGCCTGGCATAACGCTTCGTCTCCGTTCCTCGGACGCTGGGAATTGCCGGAGGACATCACCGATGTCGCGACCCTGATCGACAAGAATCCTTCTTCCAACCCCGCGGTTTCCGAAGGCCTTTTCGACAACAAGACTTTCGCGTCTTTGGATGACGGCATCTGGCATCTCCACGTGCGCTTCAGGAATAACGTCGGCTGGGGCCCGACCGCCCATTACCGCATTGCCGTGGATACTGTTCCGCCGGCGCCTTTCGGGATCCTCTCTTCGAGCGGAACCGCTTCCACCAATCCGTCTCCGACGATCTCTTTCTTCGCGAGCGACGCCCTTTCCGGAATCTCCGGATACAGCGTCCAAATCGACAGCGGCGATTATGAATCCGTTGCCGGAAGCTCTTTCACGCTTCCGACGCTTGTTCCGGGAACCCACAGCGTCCGGGTGGCGGCGAGGGACATGGCCGGCAATTCCACGGAAACGTTCAGCGAAATGGAGATCCTGCCGATAGAATCGCCGACGATCGATTATCTGACGCCGCGGGTCTATGTCGGCGAAGGAGGGCTTGAGGCGGCCGGATCTGCCTTGCCCGGGTATTCGGTGATCGTCTCCCTGAAAGACGCCGAAGGCGCGGAGATCGCTTCGACCGTCGTTTTGACGGACGAATCCGGAAACTGGTTCGCCCAATTCAACGATCCGCTCCGCCGCGGAAGATATCAGATCGAAGCGACGGCGAAAGACTCCCGCGGAGCTTTGAGCCTGCCGGTTTCTTCCGAGGAGATCAGGGCTTCTTCCAAGCCGATCATCACCGTCGCCGGTATCGGCATCACCCCCGAAGCGCTGGCGCTGGCGTTTGTCCTTTTCGTGATCGGAGCGTTTGTCGCCGGCCGGATCGCGGAACGCAAGCTTAGCCGCCGAAGAAGGGGAAGGACCGTCATCGCCACCCGCGACATGATGAATGTCTTCAATGTGGTTAAGAAAGACGTCGACTCGGCCGCGGCCGCCGTGGAAAAGTCGAAAACCGCGTCGCCGCCGGAAATCAAATACCATCTTGAGAAGATTAAGAAAGACATAGACAAAATGGCCAAATACCTGGTTCAGGGAGTCGAAGAAATAGGCAAATAAAGGTCAAAGTCAAGATAATAATAAAAACATGAAAATATTGATAATCGAAGACGAAGAAGCTTTGGCGAGAGTGATCAAGGAAAAGTTCGACAAGGAAGGATACGAGTCCGTCATCGTGGAAGAAGGGGAAGAGGCCCTTCCGAAAGCGAAGCAGTTCAAGCCGGATGTTATTTTGCTCGATCTTTTGCTTCCCAAGAGGAACGGATTCGAGATCCTGCAGGACTTGAAGCTCGACGCGGAACTTAAAACCGCGCCGGTGATCGTTTTATCCAACTTGGGCGAAGACGAAAACATCAAGCGGGCCATACTCTTGGGAGCCGCCGATTATTTCGTCAAAACCCAGCACCCGATAAGCGAGGTTGTCGAAAAAGTGAGGCTCGTGGCCGAAAGAGGCAGATAATGTTTTTAGATGAATAAGCGTGCCGGCCGAAAAGTCTCGAAAAAAGGCGGCGGGAATATTTCCCGGCGTCGTTTTTCTGTCAGCCGATCAATGGAATCCGGATTGGACGACGTCTGTCGCCAAGTTTTCTCGTCGGTATCGGACATCGTCGCCGTTTTCGACACGGATCTGAAGCTCGTCATGATGAATCCGGCCGGCGTCAAGATAGTGCGCCTGCTCGGGGTGAAGCGCGTTTTGATGGGCAAAAGGCTTTCCGAGGCTTTGCCCTTCATACCCAAAGCCACGGAAACTGAATACCGGAAGCTGATCAAAACCGGCAAATCGTCCGCCGGAGAAGTGATATACCGGGTGGGTGATATCGCCCGCACCGGCTATACCAAAAGGATTCCCGTCAAAAACAAGGGCCGCGTGGTCGGAATAATCACCGTCATCCAGAACATGACCGAGCTGAAGAAAAAAGAGTCGGCGCTCCAGAAAAACGTCCGTCGTTTGAAAACCATCACTTTTTTCGTCAGGGAAATGGTCTGGGAAAGCGATTTCAACGGAACGATCACCTATGTCAGCCCGGCCTCCAAGAAAATAATGGGATACGCTCCGAAAGAGATCGTCGGGGAAAAGATCTATTCCGAGAAGTTTTTCCCGGACAACCATAAAGAAACGAAGAAGATCATCGAAGATCTGTTCTCCAAACGGAAAGAATTCCATCTTTTGAGGCTGGCCGCCAGGAATAAAGCGGGAGGAAGAGTCATTCTCGAAGTGAACGGCGCTCTCTTTTTCGACGAGGAAGGCAAAGCCTTCGGCTATATCGGAACGGCGACCAACGTCACCGAGCGCCAGACCTACGAGGAGAATTTGAAAAAATTCGAGCTGGCCGTGGAAAGCGCCTCGGACCACATCATCATCACCGACCCGAATGGCGTCATCCTTTTCGCCAATAAAGCCGTTTCTTCGACCACCGGCTATTCCCCGAAAGAGATAATCGGCCAGAGGCCGTCCCTTTGGGGCAAACAGATGTCTCCCGAATTCTATAAAGACATGTGGCGGAAGATTAGGGACAAGAAAGAAGTCTACGTCGGCGAGCTGACCAACAAAAGGAAAAACGGGGAATTGTACATCGCCGAAACCAGGATATCGCCGGTTTTGGACGAGAAGGGAGAAATCCGCTTTTACGTCGGCATCGAACGGGACATCACCGAAGCCAAAGCCATCGACCGCGCCAAAACCGAATTCGTCTCCTTGGCTTCACACCAGCTCCGGACGCCTCTTTCCATAATCGATTGGTACACCGAATCCCTTTTAGCCGGAGACAAAGGGCCTTTGACCGAAGCCCAAAAGGGCTATGTCGACGAAATCCACAAAAGTAACCGCCGGATGGTGGATCTCGTGGAATCCCTTTTGAACGCCACGAGGATCGACATGGGAACCCTGGTCGTTTCTCCGAAGCCGGTGAGCTTGCCGAAAATAGCGGATATCGCTCTTTCCGACCTCGCGCCGCAAATCAAGGAAAAAGAGATCTTCGTTTCCAAGGTTTACGACGAGATTCCTAATATAAAGCTCGATCCGGATTTGACGGAAATAATTTTCCAAAACCTTTTGTCAAACGCCGTCAAATACACCCCGAAGAACGGGAAAATATCCATAAAGATCCGCCAAGAAGGCAAAAACATCGTCATTTCCGTTTCCGACAGCGGCATCGGCATTCCGGAAAAGCAGCAATCGAAGATTTTCAGCAAGCTTTTCCGGGCGGACAACGCGCGGATCGTCAATCCTGAAGGGAACGGACTCGGGCTCTACATCACTAAGGCCGTCATCGAAGCGGCCAAAGGAACGATCGGCTTTGAGTCCAAAGAAGGCAAAGGAACCACTTTTACCGTGACCTTTCCCGTCGCCCGTTCCAGAAAACCCCAAGCGAAGAAAATCGCCTGACTTATTCGTATCGCAAGGCCTCTATCGGGTTCAGGGCGCTGGCGCGCCTGGCCGGATAATATCCGAAAACGATGCCGATGGCGGCCGAGATCCCGAAGGCGAGGACAACGGACAAGACGGATATTTTGGTCTGGATGAGATCGAAATAGGAGATGGTGAAAGAGATCAGGGATCCGAGGGTGATGCCGATGATCCCTCCGAGAAGGGTGAGGACGATGGCTTCGAAAAGGAATTGTCTGTTGATGTCGATCCTCTTCGCTCCCAGGGCCTTGCGCAATCCTATTTCTCGGGTCCTTTCGGTGACGGTCGTGAGCATCATATTCATGATGCCGATGCCGCCGACAACGAGCGATATGCCCGCGATGGCGGCGAGAAGCAGGGTCAGGGTGGCGGTAATGTTCGAAACCGCTTCCACTATTTCCGCCTGGTTCATCACCTGGAAATCGGCTTCGTCCGGGTTGGCGATGTCGTGTTCGTCGAGAAGGATGGCTTTGGTCTGTTCTTCGACGGAAGACATGACCGCGGTCGATTCGGCGGCGATGTCGATCGTCGAAAGCCGGTTGCGGCCGACAAGCGATCTTTGGATCGTCGTCAAAGGAATGAAAATGGCGTCGTCTTGATTCATCAGGCCGCCCTTGCTTTCCGAGACGCCGATGATTTTGAATTTCAAACCATTGATCTTGACGGTTTCGCCGACTGGATCGGCTCCTTCGCCGAAAAGGTCTTCAACGACCGTCGGCCCGAGCACGGCCACCCTCGAAGCATTCCTCAAGTTCTGTTCGGAGATGAAATCGCCGGAGGCGAGTCCGAGGTTCTTGACGATGGCGTATGCCGGTTCTGTTCCAACAACCGACGTATTGGTATTGTTTCCGTTTGCGATCACCTGGTATCTGCCGGAAAGCTCTCCGGCCACCCCTTTCACTCCGACAAGCTCGGCTTTCAGGCGTTCCAGGTCGTCGTTGTCGAGCGACTGGGCCGAGCCCCAGCCCGAGGAAACCCGGGAATTGGAGCTCATGGCCACTCCGGGCGTGACCGCTATCAGATTCGAGCCCATGGATTCTATTTGCGAAGTGATCGAGGCTTGCGATCCCTGGCCGATAGCCACCATGACGATGACCGAGCTGATGCCGATGACGATGCCGAGAATGGTGAGGCCAGATCGCGATTTGTTGGCAGAAAGCGCCGTATATGTTTCTTCGAAAATATCCGTGAGTTTCATTTATTTTCCTTTGATCGGTTCTTCGGTGATCAAACCGTCTTTGATGTAGATTGTCCGGTCGCTGTATTTGGCGACTTCGGCTTCGTGGGTGATGACGACGATGGTCCGTTTTTCTTCGGTGTTCAGCCGGCGGAAAGTGTTCATGACGATCTTTCCGGTGGCCGAATCGAGATTCCCTGTCGGCTCGTCGGCGAGAATGATCGAAGGGTTGTTGACAAGGCTGCGGGCGATGGCGACGCGTTGCATTTGTCCTCCGGAAAGCTGGTTCGAAAGATTATGGAAATGCTCTTTCAGGAATCCGACATCTTCCAGGCATTGCTCGGCCTGGGCCATTCTTTCTTCTTTGTTTGTTTCGGAATAGACGAGGGGTAGGGAAACATTCCTCAACGCAGAACATCTCGGAAGGAGGTTGAAGGATTGGAAGACAAAACCGATTTTCTTCCTCCTGATTTCGGCCAGTTCGTCGTCGGAAAGATCGGAAACGTCGTTTCCGTCGAGAAAATATCGGCCTTCAGTCGGACTGTCGAGGCATCCCAAGATATGCATGATGGTCGATTTACCGGATCCGGAAGGGCCCATGATGGCGACGAATTCTCCGTCGTCTATGCGGAAGCTGAGGCCTTTCAGGACTTCGGAAGGAATGCCACCGTTCGTATACGTTTTTTTGATGTTCTTGACCTCGATCATCTCATTCTTGGCGCGCTCATGCCGCTGCCTTGGAACATCATCATGTTGCCGCCGGTCGAAGTCCTGACGCCGGTCGGCGTTGCTTCTCCGGAGTCGCCGGCAACGGTCTTTACGACCACGGCGTCGCCTTCTTTGAGGCCGGAGACGATTTCGACATAGTCGTCGTTTTCCAATCCGGTTTCCACCGGAACTGTGGCCGGCAAAGAAGAAAGGCTCACAGCCGCGTTGCCGATCATTTTCGGGGGATCGGAAACGACCGAAACGAACGTCCGGCCGCCTTGCGATTTGACGGCGCTCGAAGGCACGACGAGGACGTTCGCCCTTTCTTCGACTTTAATTTCGGCGTTGACGCTCATGCCGGATTTGATCCGTTCGTCTTCGGCGTCGAAAGCGATTTTCGCGCCGTAGGAGACCACTCCTTGCGAGGACGAGCCAACGGCGTCGACTTCGATGATCGTGCCGGAGATGACGACGTCGTCGGTCGAATCGAAATCGAGAACGGCCTTTTGTCCGATTTTGACTTTGGAGATGTCGGTTTCGTTGAGGGATATCTCGGCGATGCTTTTTTCCGAGACAATGGTGGCGATGGAAGAGCCGGAGGAGACCGAGTCCGAGGAAACCGAATCGGCGTTCTTGATGTTCATTTTGGCGACGGTCCCGTCAAAAGGAGCGCGGATGTAGTGGTCGTTCAGCTTTTCTTTGGCGTCGGCCAGGCTGTTTTCCCGCTGGGAAAGGGAAATTTGGGCGGTGGAAAAGGTGAGCGCGTCGGGTTTGTCTTTAAGCTCTTCGAGGTCGTCTTCCTTTTCCGCCACGGCCAGGACCGCGTCCCGGAAAGCGCTTTTCTTTGACGACAAATTGGAAATCAGATTGCTTAAGGCGGAAATGTATTCTTCGGCTTTTTCGAGATCGGTAATGAGGAAATAGGGGATATCCTTGTCCTGGTTGTCGAAATCGTCGCGGACGAGCATGAGAAGATTGCGTTCCGCCTGGGCTGCTTCGAGCCCGGCTTTGACGCCTGCATAAACCGACTCCAGGGAATCGAGAACTTCATCGGAATCGAAGGCGATCAAAGAAGAGGAAATGGATTTGTAGAGGCTTTCGGCTTTTTTGTAATTCTCGTCGGTAAGCGCGGCCGCCGCTTTGGCTCCGTCTCTGTTTAAAACGACCAGATTTTTGTAGTAATTCAAATTGGTCATTTCGAATCCGAAATCCGTGTCGTAGATAAGATCGCGGATGCCGGAGATCGCTTCCGGCAGCTTGGCGAGTCCGCTCAAAGCGGCGTCGTAGGCGGCGAGAGTCTCTTTGTCCAGGTTATCCTCGGCTTTGGACAAGGCGTTTTTCGCCTGGGCCAATTCCAGTTCGGTCGCCGGCTTGACCGCTTTTTCGTAGTTCAATTTCGCGTTTTCCAAACTGATTTCCGCGTCCCGGACGGATTTTTGCGCATCCGTATCGTCGATCTTCGCGATCAGATCTCCTTTCTTGATCTTGTCGCCGACTTTGACGCCCACGTAAACCACGTCCCCGGAGACTTTGGGCTTGATATCGACTTGGCTTTCGGCGGCCACGACGCCGCCTCCCGCGACCACGGAAGAAATGGTGTCTGTTTTGGCGATCGCCAAAACGTATTTTGTCTCGCCGTTTTTCGAATTGACGGCTTTCGCCATGAATACGCCGGAAATCACAAGAATAACGATCAAGACGATGGTCGCTTTTTTACGGGTTTTGGCGAAGTTTTTTATGCGTCCCCAGACGATTTTTATTTTTTCTTTCATGTTATTTTTTATTTTTGCGGCTGCCCCGACGGCAGATACCTGATGAGTCTCGCTTCTATTTCTCCGTTTTGGCTCGGAGAACCGATGACGATGACATTGTCTTCGAGCCGCAGATCTTCCGGACGGAGGCTATCGCGGTATTTTCTGATTGCGGTTTTTTCTCCTATGAGCACCGATCGCTCGATATTTTCCGGGGTTTCGAGGGCGATTCTCGGAAGATTGATGCTGATGATGGTTCCCGTTGTTCCGTATCCGGAAAAAACGCCTTGTTCCGCGGCTGGAAAAAATGCCTGGAAAGGAGGCGTGGAGCCGCGGTTTTGCGGCCGGCCGCCGAAAATAAGATTGAAATTGTCTCCTGAGCGGCGGGAAAAATAAGCTTTGCGGTAGCCGACTCCCATGCCGAGCTGGAATATCCAAAGAAGGACGACAAAAACCGCGAGGCCGATCAATATGCCTTTAAACGTTTTCGACTCGAAAAAATCCTTGATGTTCATTTTATGATTTTATATTCCTTTTACCATTCTGACCGCGGGGATGCTTTTCGCGACCGCGGCGATCGACCAGAGTCCGGCGAGGATAAGGCTAAGGACAATGGCGATTTCGGTCAGCGGCATGGCCTCTATTATCGCCGTCAAGAACTCCGACAAATTCGACAAAATGATCCGGCTGTCGGAAAAAACGAGGGAAGCGTAAGCCAGAAAATTGCTTTGTTCCATGAGATCCGCGGCTTTGATAAAAGCGGGGACAGAAGCTGTCGCCGCCGTCAGGCCAAAAATCCCGAAAACCGCGGTTCTCATAACGGCGGTTTTTCTTTCTTGTTCCGCTATTTTCTTGAGGATTTTGTCTTCAAGCCCGGAAGGCGGTTTGATTCCGGGGAAAAGTGCTTTTCGCTCCATACTTCTATATACGGAGAATCCCGGCTATTCGGATGCAAGGGCCGTTTTAAGCCTCAAAATGGCCCTCTGGTGGCGGCTTTTCACGGTATTCGGGGAAATGCCTAAGATTTCGGCTATCTCCTTGAAACTCATGCCTTCGTCGTATTTCAAGATAAGCGTTTCCCGATAAATCAAAGGAAGCTTGAATACGAGCTTCCTTAAGGCTTTTTTGTCTGAATCGCGGACTAAAAGCTCTTCCGGGGAAAGATCGTCGCTTTGGATCATCTCTTCCAGCGAACGGTCGTTTTGATCGGTAAAGTCGGAAAAAGGAACGGTTTTTCTTTTTCTCGCCGAATCGATCACGAGGTTTTTCGCGATCGTGAAAAGCCAGGCTCGGATATTCATTTCCGGATCGATGTTTCCCCGTCTTTTCCAAGCCTTAAGAAAAGTCTCTTGGGAAATATCGGCCGCGTCGTCTTTGTTTCCGGTGAGCCGATATGCGAAGTTATAGACGGCGTTCAAATGTTCACGGACCAGCTTTGCGAACGAGGAAGCGGAAGCGTAATAATGTGTTTTGTCGTTTTTGGACACAATTAATAATAAGCCATGATTGGGGAAAGAAGTCAATTATTAGAAAAAGTCGAATTTATTCCGTTATCCTGAAAACCGCGTCGCTTTCGTCGTTAATTGGATTGATGACGGGCGTGGAAGCGTAGGCATTTATCCCCAAGAGATAATCACCTTCGGGATAAGTATCGGAAACCAGCCATTCGGCGCTTCCGCTATTTGGAAGATCCGTGAAAATGATCGGGTCGAATTCCTGGCCTTCTATTACGGCATCGGTTATCCGGCGTATGCTAATAGCGATTTTATAATTTTGAGGAACGCCTTTTGTTATCCATTTTATGGTTTGGATTGAATTTTTCTCGATTGTTTCTCCACCGTTCGGGTAGGCGATAGTAATCTTCGGTTTAAGACTTTTTTGGTATTGGAAATAAAAAATCCCGATTAAAACCAATAAAAGACAAATTAAGATTATTGTAGGCTTTTTCATATTATTTTAATGTTATACTGATATTTTAACATTTAGCGCTGAAATTAGCATGGATAAAAATATTGAGATAGAGATACGCGGCCCGCTTACCAAAGAGAAATTCGATGATCTGACAACCTTCTTTGAATCCCAAGCGAAAAAGACTGCGGTAAAAGATAGAATCCTTATCGATTATTCGACTTTTCTGGAGGGCGGAATTAAAGATCGGGAAAAAGACATCCGTCTTCGCGTCACCAACGGCGATCCGGAAATCATAGTTAAGCTTGGCGAATGGGGAGGCGAAGAAAAACGCAAAGAACTCTCCGTTTTTACGAAAAACAGCGACTTCGACACGCTTGTGGAGATTTTCGGCGAGCTTGGACTCAAAAAGGGAATGCTATGTATTCGTAAAATCAGAGTTTACGAATATAACGGCATCGAGTTTTCTTTAGTGGAAGTTCCGGGCCACAGTTATTATTACGAAGCCGAAAAAATGATCGATCCAACCGACGATCAACCGAAAGCTACTCGAGAGATCCAATCAGTATGCAAGGAGCTAGGGCTTGATATTTTTGATCAAAAACAATTTTTTGAGTATATAGATAAATTAAATAAAGAATCGAACGAGATCTTTGATTATGACAAGTGCACCCCTAGTTGTTTTAGAAACAGGTTTGGAGTATAGATAGTAAGATTAACTATTTTTGGTTTTTACTATTACTATTTAGTTAGTCTCAACGAAAACAGGCCTCTTTTTATTAAAATTATTTCCAGCAATTGCTCCAAAAATGGTGTAAACAAAACTGATAATAAATGCTACACCGAATCCAGATCCAAAGTGAGGTTGATTTGATATAGCAGAAACTAAGCCGGTTAATCCACCGGTAACCAATACGCCAATTATCATGAGTATGCCGGCTAAAATAGTAAGACCAACGGGTCTATATGCCGTGAGAAAGACAATGATTCCGATAATCAACCCGATAAAATAGCCAAGTGAAAAAGGTAAAATGGTAGTCCAACCAGGCATAAGTTGACCGTCAATATTTATCCATGGCATAAAATACGCCGCGACTGCGATCAAAATCAGTATGCCGTAAGCTATTCTCCATCCAGACATATTATAATTATATCATAATGCTATCTGGGCGGCCCTTAGGGCGAAACTGCAATAATGAGAAAAGTTATCCTCTATCTTTTTAAAAACCTTACTATCCATTAGTAAAATGAAACAAAACGAGACATTTATGTCTCGTTTTTTACCTTTCAACAGCTTCTGACTCCAATCTGAAAAGATGGTTTAAAAGTAAAAATTCCGATAAATATTCGTGGGAATGGCTTTTCTTCTCTTTGTGTGCTCGAGGATTTCGATATGCTGAATATGCGCTAATGATCAGATTCGCACGAGCCTGTTTTTCTCCATTACTAACTTCTCCCCAATTTAAAACTGAGTCTTCTCTTAAAA
>Ga0116159_1001124_pt1 | contig 29318 bp, 23 predicted proteins | sample AD_JPNAS1_MetaG_FD_89878 | JGI IMG/M metagenome (GOLD analysis project Ga0116159, IMG submission 89878) | Active sludge microbial communities of municipal wastewater-treating anaerobic digesters from Japan - AD_JPNAS1_MetaG | ecosystem: Engineered > Bioreactor > Anaerobic > Digestate | place...
GGTTTCGCGCAGGCCTCCCGAAACCAGCGTGATCTCGAGCGCCAGTTCTTTGTCCGTGCCGGTCGTTTCCCGTACCAGTGCACTGTCTGCGGCGAGGCAGGCGATCACCGCGCTTTTCACGCCCGGCAGATATGCCTTGGAATCCTCGACCGTAACCCCTGCGGCACGCAACGTGTCAACCGGCACAGTCAGGATACACGACACGCCATGCGCACGGGTCAGCGCATGAAGCCGCTCGGTCACCTCGCGCGGCACAGGTCCCGGCGGCGGCATCACGTCGCGTCTGCGACGCGGTCCTGTGCAGTACGTCCGGTCGAGCACGCGGCGCATCTTGGGCACGCACACCTTGAGGCAGCACCCCATCTCGCCGCCGCGCCGCCCGAAACGCTTGACGTGGTCGAGGATGACCGCCTCGTCCACCTTTTCCGGTATCTCCAAATCCAGATCGAGGTCAAAATGTTCGCCCCACGCGCACCGCCACAGGTTTTTCCTCACATACCGGTAGACCTTGCCCTCTATCTCCACCTCATTCCAGCCGTCGAGTTCCCGGGTCAGCGCGGCGGTCGGGCATACCTTTTTGCACAGCATGCACATGTCGCAGACCGAGCCCGGCTCGACCAGCGGCGAAGGCGTGAGCGCGGCGTCGGTGATGACCGAGACATACCGCTGACGCGCACCGAACTCCGGCGTGATCGACAACCCCGAATAGCCGAACTCCGAAAGCCCGGCCGCCACGGCCGCATGCAGGTGCGACATGTCCGGCGCGAAGTGCTCCCGCAACTCCTTGTACCCTTTGTAGCGCCAGATGTTAGAGGAGACGATCGGCACCGCCGTGTGGCCCAGCGACTCGATGAACCGCCCCATGCGGTAGCTCATCTCGTCGAGGCGCATGTTCATCGCGTACTGGATGCGGTACGGCCCAATCTGCTGCGGATGCTCCTCCCCCCCCAACTCGATCGCCGCATCGGGATGATGCACAGCCATCACGATCACCGAGCGCGCCGAAGGCAGGATACCCTGAGGGCTCATCATCGTCGGCGCGCCGTGGAAGCGCCCGATGTTCGCCACCCCCACCAGATCCGCGTTCAGTCCCTCCAGCGCGAATTGTTTAATCCGTTCCGTCAGCGTAACATCAACCTGATCCGGCATCTCTGTTCCTTCCCCTTGTTTAAACATCGGTCGCGGCATCCGGCGCCGTCATAATCTCAAGCCGCACCCCGGTTACGGCCTCGTGATCCTTCTGGAACCCGCGCGCGGCCACTTCAACCGGCGGCGGTGCGGCAACCGGTCTGAGAATCACCCGGCCCGCAGCGAGAGCCGGATATCCCGACACCATGCCGCACAACATGATCCATCCTGCCAGCCCGGCATTACGCATGGCCTCTTCTCCCGTATTTCTTCTCCCGTATTTCGGATCATACCATACCGCAGACGGTGGAATCCCGCGTTTAATTGCGTAGCCTGTCTTTTTTCAAACATCCCATAATTGAAAAACCGGCCGTCGCTCTGATAGACTGTTCATATAACAAAGGATTCGCCATGAATGTACAGGATAAACGAAGGGGCGCGATATCACAACCCGCCCGGCTGACGGCAACAACGCTTTTTCTGCTGACCGGTTTCACGGGCGTGGCCTTCCCTTGCTTTTCGCATGGTGCCGCACGCGTCAAGGAAATCACGCTGGAGATGCCCACTTACGGGTTCTCGGCACCGAACCCGATTCCGGAACCCGAAACCAGAGTGGACCGCCAGATCTGGCCGTACTTCAAATTCGAGGGGTACACGGCGGTTGCCACAACGCAATCCTGGACCTGCGTCCGGCTGGAAAACGACGCGGTCGAGGTGGATGTGTTTCCGCAAATCGGCGGGAAGGTCTGGAGCGCGCGGGACAAGCGGACCGGACGGGACTTCCTCTATCGTAACCGCGTCGTCAAGTTCCGCAACATCTCCACGCGGGGACCCTGGACCAGCGGGGGCATCGAGTTCAACTTCGGCATGCTCGGACATGCGCCGACCGCCTCGACCCCCGTGGATTACGCCTGCCGCACGAACTCCGACGGTTCGGCAAGTTGTTTTGTCGGTGTGCTGGAACTCATCACGCGCACCCGCTGGTGCGTCGAGATCCGTCTCGGCGCCTCCGACCGCTTTTTCACCACGCAGACCACCTGGCACAACGCCTCCGGCCTGCCGCAACCCTGTTACCAGTGGATGAACGCCGCCTATCCGTGTGGCGGCCGATATGTCTTTCCGGGTACGGCCCGGCTCGAACATGACGGGACAGCCTCACCGTGGCCGCGGGACGCTTCCGGACTGGATCTTTCCGTTTATACGAACAACGCCTTCGGCCTGTCGAAGAGCTATCATGTCGTCAACGGCGACACGGGGTTCTTCGGCGTCTGGTGGGACGCGCACCAGTTCGGTTCCATGCATGAGGCTGCCCGCTTCGACCGGCTTGGACGCAAAATCTGGATTTGGAGCCTGTCGCGTTCCGGTGCCATCTGGGAGGATCTCCTCACCGATGAGGACGGCCAATATGTCGAGCTGCAGTCGGGCCGCTATTTCAACCAGCCGTCCCATGGCAGTCACCGCACCCCGTTCAAATACCCCTCCTTCCCCGCCGGTTCGACGATCACCTTCAGCGAGCGTTGGTCACCGGTAACCGAGGCCCGGATTCTGGAGGAGCGCGCCGCGGAATCCGGTACGGTCAGCCGCCCGCTCGCGACGCCCGCCGACTTCGACTGGGGCACGGTTTACGGCCAGACGCTTCAGGCGGAACAGGATGTGAACCTCAAGGACTACACTGCGGCGGAGAAAACGTTGCGCGCCGTGCTGGCGAAAGAACCGCATTACCTCCCCGCGCTGGTCTGCATGGCCGACCTGCTGCTCCACTGCGGCCGTCCCGCCGAAGCCCTCGCCTTCAGCGAGCGTGCGCTGGCCGTTGACGCCTATCACGACAAGGCGAACCACCTCAGCGGAATCGTCTTCGCGGAGCGCGGGGATCACGCGAACGCCCTCGAACGGTTCGGCGCGGCCGCGCTGTCGCCGCTTTTCCGCAGCGCCGCCATCACGCGGATCGCCGCGCTGGAGTGTGCCGCCGGGAGGCCCGACCGGATGCTGGAGGCGGCCGAGCGCGCACTGGAAGCGAACCCCTTGGAGTTTTCCGCGCTGCACCTGCGCCTCGTAGCCCTCCGCCTGTTGGGGCGGGAGGATGAACACCGGGCAGCCTGCGCTGCGGTGCTCGACCGTTTTCCGCTCTTCCATCCGGCGCGTTGCGAACAGGACCGTGCCGCCTTTGCTGCGGGGATCCGTTGCGAATTGCCGCACGAGGAGATCCTCGAAACCGCGCACCTGTACGCCGCCGCCGGTCTGTTCGGCGAGGCCGCGGAGATCGCCGCGCTCGCGTCCGGACGCTTCCTCGCTGCCGTGGCGCGCGCGTATTGGCTGGCGCGGACCGGCGATGAAACCGCCGCCCGGAACGCGCTGGCCGACGCGGAGCGGCTGGATACCGCCTTTGCCTTTCCCTTCCGGCCGGAGACCCTCCCGATCCTTGAATGGGCGCACGCCCATTCCCCCTCTTGGAAACCGCGTTACGCGCTCGCCCTGCTCCTGCGCCATTTCGGTAACGACGACCGGGCACGGGCCCTCTTGAACGAGACCGATGCCGATGACGTGCCGTTCCTGCTTTTCCGCGCGCGCCTGCGTGACGGGCCGTCCGCGCTGGCCGACATCCGGAAGGCCCAGACGTTCGGCGAGAACCGGTACGCTGTAAAAGCGGAATGGCGCGCCCATGCCGAAGCCAATGACTGGCGGCAGGCTCTGGGTGCCGCGCAACGGTTGTTGGCCGCCCACCCCGAAGACAACGATGCAGGCATTCTGCTGGCCCAGTCCCATCTGCGGCTGGGTGATCCCGCCCGCTGTCTCGAAACCCTCGACACCGTACGGTTCCTGCCGTCAGAGTTCACCTCGATCACCCGCAGGGTGTATCGCGAAGCCTGCCTCGCGCAGGCGGTCGCCGCGTTCCGCAAGAGCGACAGCGCCGTTACGCGGGATGCGGTCCGGCGCGCCGGCATCTGGGACGAGAAACTCGGCGTCGGCAAGCCCTATGCGAGCGAGATCGACATGCGCCTCGAACTCTGGCTCTTCGCGCAACTTGAACAGGGCGTCACCCGCGCAGACCTTCTCGACCGGGTCGCGGCGGGATTCGCCCCCAGTCGTCCGGCGCGCACCGCAAATGCGCTGGACCTGCTGACCGCGCTGGCGTGCCGCGAACGCGGGCAGAGCGCGAAGGCGGACGCCGTGGCCGCGGCCTTTGGCACCGATGCCGTCGGCGTCTGGTGCCGCGCCGTTTTTGAGGGAGACCGCGCCACAGCGTCGGAGCGGCTGCCCGCCGCATCCTCAGACGAGAATGTCCGCCTTCTTGCCGCGCTGTTGTTGTGATTCGCTCGATTGCTTTTTTGACAGGTCGGTAGCGTTTGTGGCATGATGTGACATTACGCGATCACGATCAGGGGGAACTTGCGATGAGGATCCGCACTTTATACTTGTGCCTGTTGGCCGGGTTCATGACATGCCATTCCGCGGTTGCGGAGCCGTTGCGTCTCGCGACCTTCAACATCCGGCTTCCGGCGGATAAGGGTGTCAACGCTTGGAGCAACCGCGCCCCCCGCGTCATCGCGCTGGTCAAGCGGCACGGATTCGATCTGGTGGGTTTGCAAGAGGCAACCGCTATGCAGTTCGACGAAATGCTTGCCGCGCTTCCCGGCTGGGCCATGGTCGGCGTCTGCCGTGATGACGGGAAGCGTAAAGGCGAAGCCACTTGCATCCTTTACCGGGCTGACCGGTTCACGGTTCAGAAGAGCGGAACCTTCTGGCTCTCCGAGACGCCCGAGGTGCCGGGGTCGAAGTCCTGGAAAACCGCCTGCACGCGTGTCTGCACCTGGGCCCTGATGACCGACACGAAAAACAACAAACCGTTCGCGTTCTTCAACACCCATCTGGATCATATCAGCGTGGAAGCCCGCGCCAACGGAATGAAACTGATTCTGGAGCGTATGCAGACGCTCGTGCCGCAAGGATGGCCGATCTTCCTGACCGGCGACATGAACTGCAACGAAACCTCCGAACCGGTCCAGTTGGCCGGAAAGGTGTTGCGGGATGCCGTCCGCCACACGCAAACCCCGCATCAAGGTCCGTGGCGCACTTTTACCGGGTACCGGTACCGGCCTGACGCCGAAGAGCCGAAGGCCCCCGCCAAAGATGCGCCGCGCATCGATTACATCTTCGTTTCTGAAAAGGTGACGGTGCGGGACGTCACCACGCACAACGACGCGGAAAACGGGAACTACCCCTCCGATCATTTCCCGGTCAGCGCAACGGTGGTTTTTTAACGAACGGAAAGACAGACAGAAAGGGAAAACATGAAAAAATCCTACTGGGTCACCTTGCTACGGTTTCTGGTCGGCTGGCATTTCTTATATGAGGGCCTCTGGAAGTTGCTCTCCGGAAGCTGGAGCGCCGAACCTTACCTGAGTTCCAGCGAATGGATCGCCGCGAAACTGTTTCATACGATCGCGGAAACGCCGGCGCTGCTGAAGGTCGTCGACCTCCTGAACATCTGGGGATTGACCCTGATCGGCCTCGCCCTCATTTTGGGAGTCGCCATCCGGTTCGCATCCATTAGCGGCATCGTCCTCCTGGCGTTGTACTATCTGGCCCATCCTCCCTTCACCGCGCCCGCAGGCGGCGAATCCCATCTTCTGTGGATCGACCGGAATGTCATCGAAGCCTTCGCGCTGGCGGTGATTTGCGTGATCCCCTCTTACGGGTTGGGCGCCCTGTTCCAGCAGTACCGGAATCGACGCGAAAGCCCGATCGCATTCGACCGGCGCGAATTCCTCAAGAACCTCAGTTCCCTGCCCGTTCTGGGAGCCTTTGCAGGCGCCTTCATAGAGAAGCACGGCCCGGTATGGGAGAAAGAGCATCTGAAAAGCATCGCGGACGCCATGACCGGTCCCACGCTCCGCACCTTTGAATCCAAAGACATCAGCAAACTCAAGAAGCCGATCGAAGCCTTCGGGCAGATCGGCTCGACCCGGCTCAGCCGCATGTTCATGGGGTGTAACCTGATCGGCGGCTGGGCGCATGCGCGCGACCTGATCTACGTCAGCCAACTCGTCAAGGCCTACCACGAGGACTGGCGCGTCTTCCGCACGCTCCACATGGCGGAAGCAGCCGGCATGAACACCATCATCCTGAATCCCGGACTCTTCCGCGTGATGGGGGATTATCTGAAGAAAGAGGGCGGCAAAATGCAGGTGCTCTCCGATTGCGCGGCCGGCGGCAATCCCATCAAAGGAGCGGAGATTTCGATCAAATTCGGCGCGCAGATGTTGTACATCCAAGGGGAGATGACCGAAAAATACATCATTCGGGAGAAGAACTACAAGATCATGGAAGACGCCCTCGCCTTCATGCGCAAAGAAGGCTATCAGGCGGGTATCGGCGCCCACAGTCTGGAGGCGGTCAAAGAGTGCGTCGACCGCGGTCTGATTCCCGACTACTGGGTCAAAACCATCCATCCGATCAACTACTGGTCAGCGAACATCAACGGCGGCACGCGCCACGACAACATCTGGTGCACAAACCCGAAAGAGACCATCGCCTACATGAAAGAGCGGCCGGAACCGTGGATCGGGTTCAAGACCCTGGCGGCCGGCGCGATCCGGCCTAAAGACGGGTTCCCGTTCGCGCTCAAGGCTGGTGCCGATTTCCTGTGCGTCGGCATGTACGATTTCCAGTTGGTCGACAACGTGAATCTCTTCAACGAAATCTTCCCCTCCTGTCAGGAACGCGAGCGTCCCTGGCGGGCTTGAGACTCCGTCGCGCGGTCGGCACCGTAAAGAACCGAGACGGAACGCCCTGACTCCCGGAGGTGCGCATGAGAAAGACGGTTGCCTTTCTGGCCCTCGGTCTGGCGCTGCTGGCCGCAGTCATGGCGTTCCAACGCGCAATCCGCGAAGAAGGCCGCCGGATCCGCAGTGTGTTTCATCAGGCTCTTGCGGAACCCGATGGGTTACGGGAGCGCCAGGCTGACCTGTTGCGGAAGGCGGAAACCCTGAATGTCCAGCTCGCCACACTGAACCGCCGCCTGTCACACCTCGAATCCCGGGCACCGAAGGAGACGCGCGCCGCCCCCACCGGTTCCGCGGCACCACACAGCCCCGCCGCACTCCGCACGGACGAATTCCGCGCCGCGATTGGACACCTGAACGCCCTGCCCGATCTGCTGACGGAACTCACCGCCTATCTCGATCAAGCGTTCGAGCATCTGGAGGAGACGGTCACCGTCACGGCCGTGCCCGAGGATTTCGCCGAACGTCTGGCGGCAATGGAAAAACGGCTTGCGGACATCGACAGCTATTTCACCCCGCTCTACGCCTTTCTGGGGCTGGTCTATGATCCGGCGAACGAAGCGGTTCTGGCCGCCTACCCCACGCTCGACAAGCGAATCTCCGCCCTGGACGAAAAACTTGTCCAACTGCAACGCGATCTCGCCGCACTCCGCGAAAGTCTCGAACCTCGCACAAAAGAGCCGCGTCCCGTCCGTTGATCTGGCTTTATTTGGGGTTGGTTTCTGAGCACGCGCCCCGCTTCAGGTGTCCGCGTGAAGCCGCTTGAGCAACCAGACGAGGGTCTCCCCGAGATCGTGCATGTTCTCCATCGCTTCCGCGTCGTCCGCCACATCCTCACGCTCCAAGCCCACGCCGAAATTCCAGTACGTGGATCCCGGAACGATCATGCGTGACATCAGGAACAGATGGTTGATGGCGTCCACCACATTCACCGCGCCGCCGCGGCGGTGTGCCGCCACGGCCGCGCCGATTTTGCGCGCGAACATCCGCCCGTTGGCCACCGCCACCAGCCCGGCCCGGTCCAGCAGCGCTTTGAGTTCAGGCGTCATGCCAGAGAAGTAGGAAGGCGACCCCATGACGATCCCGTCCGCCTCAATCATCTTTGCGATCCAGGTGTTCACCCTGTCGGTCGTGATCGCGCACTGCCGGTTGCGGGCGGTCATGCAGCGCATGCAGGCGGTACAGCCGTGGACCGCGTGCCCCCCGACCTGCACCAACTCGGTGTCGATTCCCGAGCGGGCGACCGGTGCCAGCACCTTGCGCAGCAGCAGCGCCGTGTTCCCGTCCTGACGGGGGCTTCCGTTAAATGCGACCACTTTCATCATACCCCTCCCCGACCGCGTGGCACGCGCGTCAAGCTTCGCCGCCGCAGACCTTGACCCCGCGTTCCCGCAGATACGCTTTGAGTTCCGGAATACCGATGATCCCGAAATGGAAGATCGAAGCGGCCAGCAGAATCGTGGCGCCGGCCTCAACCGCCTCGTGGAAATGCTCCAACGTTCCGGCGCCGCCCGAGGCCACCACCTCCGCCGAAACCGCCTGCCGGATTGCGCGGATCACCGGCAGATCATACCCTGTGCGCGCCCCGTCCCCCGCTTTGCTGGTGGGCAGAATCACCCGCACCCCTAACCCGTCCACCCGCTTGGCCCATTCGACCGCATCGTGACCGGTCGCGGTACGCCCGCCGTCGATGTACACCTCATATCCCGAGGGCAGCGCCGCATTCCGGTCCACATCAATGGCCACGGTCACCCGCTCCGCACCCAGTTCGGCGACCAACTCCGGGATAAGCGCCGGCTTGCGGAACGCCGCGCTACTGACGGAAACCTTGTTTGCCCCCGCTTCCATCACCGCCCGCGCGGTCTTTACATCCGAAATCCCGCCCCCCACCGTAAACGGCACCGTCACGGCCTCCGCCACGTTACGGACCACCTGCAGCAGCGTGGCCCGCCCCTCCACGGTTGCCGTGATGTCCAGCATCGCCAGCTCGTCGGCCCCCTTTTCGCAATAGGCCCGCGCGCACGCGACCGGATCGCCGGCATCCCGGATATCCACAAAACGCACGCCTTTAACAACGCGACCGTCCCGCATATCGAGACACGGCATGATCCGAACCGGTTGGGACATGAGATTCTGACTCCTTTGGGAGGGCACACACCCTGTAGGGCGTTTGTTTATACCATCGCACCGCACCTTCCCTCCGTCAACAACAAAAATCCAGCGATTACGCTTGTGCTCGGGGGTTCCGCCCCATATAATTCGGCCCATGTTTTCCCTGGCTAACAATTGGAACCGGAACGTGCCGCATGCGTGACGATCTGACCATTGCGTTGGCGGGGAATCCCAATACCGGCAAGACCACCCTGTTCAACTTGCTGACCGGAGCGCACGAACGCACCGGCAATTGGACCGGAGTGACGGTGGATACCGCGCACGCCGCCTTTACCCTGAATGGCAAAACGGCCCGCGTCACCGACCTGCCGGGCATTTACTCTTTTTCTCCGCACACGCAGGACGAGCGTGTGGCCCGGGATTTCCTCATCCAGCAGAAGCCTGCCGTGATCGTCAATCTGGTGGATGCCGTCAACCTTGAGCGTAGTCTCTACTTGACCGCCCAGTTACTCGATATGCGCCTGCCGCTGGTGGTTGCCCTCAACCAGACCGACGTGGCCGAACGCTACGGGATCCACGTAGACGCCGATCATCTCGCCAGCCATCTCGGGTGCCCGGTGATTCCGATGGTCGCCTCTAAAGGCGTGGGGCTCGAAGCCCTCAAGCAGGCGATCTGCCATGTGGCGGAGACGCGCAGCCTGCCCACCACCCGCGTTCAATACGGCGACGCGGAACCGTCGGTGCGCCGTTTGCAGGTCTGCCTGATCGTGGCAGCCGATGATGCGGGTGTGGACTCGCGCTGGCTGGCCATCAAACTGCTGGAACGCGATCCCTTTGCCCGCGAACTGACCGCAGGGCTGTTCGACGAACTCGCCGAAGAAGAGTGCGCCCGTATCGCGCGCCACACCGGTCAGAAACCCGAAGAGGCGGTGATGGACGCGCGCCTCGGATTCATCCGCGGCTTGGCGCGGGACGTGGTTCAGCGTAAGCGAGTCTCGCGACGCCGCGTCTCGGATGTGGCGGACCGGCTGTTGCTCAGCCGTCCGCTGGGCATCCCGTTTTTCCTCGGCGTGATGTACGTGGTTTTCTGGTTGACCGTGCGGCTGACCCAACCGCTGGTCGATTTCACGGATCTGGCGTTGAACGCCTTGCTCGTCAACGCTCCGCGCATCTGGCTGGCCCGTCTGGGCATGCCCGAGATCCTGGGCTCGTTGCTCTGTGACGGGGTCGGCGCGGGCCTTACGACGGTTGCCACGTTCATGCCCCCGATCTTCATGATCTTTCTCTGCCTGAGCCTGCTGGAGGAGTCCGGCTATATGGCGCGTGCCGCGTTCATCATGGACCGCTTCCTGAACCGTATCGGACTGCCCGGCAAGGCCTTCATCCCCCTGCTCGTGGGCTTCGGCTGCACCGTGCCGGCCCTGCTGGCCACCCGCACGCTGGAACAACGTCGCGACAGGCTCCTGACCATGCTGATCGCCCCATTCATGTCCTGCGGCGCGCGCATGCCGGTCTATGCGATTTTCGCCATGGCCTTTTTCCCGAATCAGGGCAACATCGTCATTTTTTCGCTCTACCTCACCGGCGTAGTATTGGCCATTCTCTCCGGTCTGATGCTGCACCGCACCCTCTTCCGCGGCGGAGCCGCCTCAGCGTTCGTCATGGAGCTGCCGCCCTACCACCTGCCGGCCTTGCGCGGATGTCTGGAGCATGTCTGGGCCAATCTCCAAAGCTTTCTGGTCCGGGCGGGTCAGGTCATTTTGACGATCGCGATTCTGCTCAGTCTGGCCAATGCCCTTTTTGAAAAAGCGTACCGTAACCCGGAAACGGCTTTTGCGCACCGGAGTGCGGCGGGCCGGGTTCTAACCGTCCCGCTCCGTCCTATGGGTGTGACGGGGGACAACTGGCCCGCGGCAGCGGCCCTGCTCACAGGCCTGATGGCCAAAGAGGCGATTGTGGGGACGCTTGAGGTGCTTTATTTTCAAACGGAAAAGACGGCTCCGGATTCGCGGAAGCCCTTTGATCTGCGCGCGGAACTCCGCGCTGCGGGAAGCGCGCTGTTCGCCGGATTCTCCGGGTCTGCGGCCACCGCAGACCCGGACCGTTCCGCCGACCCGGCCGCCCGGCAGGGACTCCTTTCCACGTTACGCCGGAACTTCGCCTCCCCGACCGCGGCATACGCCTACTTGCTCTTTGTCCTGATCTATTCGCCCTGTGTCGCGGCCCTGATCGTGCTCGCACGCGAGGCGGGCTGGCGTTGGATGGGGTTTGCCGTCACCTACCAATCCTTACTGGCTTGGTTGACCGCCACCGTTTTTTATCAATGCGCCTCCTTCCCCGCCGCACCCTTGCGGTCCGTAGGCTGGTTGGCGTTTGTGACGGCCCTCACCGCAGCCGGAATCGCCCTACTGGCCGCTTATGGGAAACGGATCGCACATGAAGTCTGAAACCGGAACCCCCGCCACAGCGGGAAAAACGCGGAACCTGCTGGACCTCCAGGACGGGGAAACCGGACGCATCCGCAGTAATCGCGACCGTAAATCCGCGGAGATGGGACTTTTTGCGGGCGTGCGCGTCACCATGTTCCGCAACCGCAAATCCGAACATTCCGTGGTGGTCGGCGCGGGCGACGCCCGCTTCCTCGTCTCGCGCCCGATCGCCGAACACATCGAACTCGCGTGATTTTTCCCGCATTGCCGTACGATCCGAGATCCGGATCAGGAGCGGTAGTTGGGCGCTTCTTTGATGACCTTGACGTCGTGGGGATGGGCCTCGCGCACACCGGCATTGGAGACGCGGAAGAAACAGCCGTTGGCCTTGAGTTCCGCCAAATTCCGCGAACCGCAGTACCCGAGGGAGGAGCGCAAGCCACCGCAGAACTGGGTCATGGTTTTCTTGACCGAGCCGACCAGCGGCACAATACCCTCGATGCCCTGCGGCACCAGATCATCGGTCTGGACATTGTCCTGCCCGTAACGCTGGCGACTGCCCATGCCCTCTTTCATCGCGGCCAGGCTCCCCATGCCGCGGTACACCACATAATGGCGTCCCTCGTGGATGATTTTCTCTCCGGGGCTCTCCTCCGTGCCCGCGAGGATCGAACCGAGCATCACGGTGTCCGCCCCCGCGACCAATGCCTTGGGGACGTCCCCCGAATGACGGACACCGCCGTCGGCGATGACCGGAATTTCGCCACCGAGAGCCCGTGCCGCGTGGTACACGGCGGTGATCTGCGGGATGCCCACGCCGCACACCACGCGGGTGGTGCAAATGGAACCGGGTCCGATCCCGACCTTCACGCCGTGGGCACCGGCCTTCAACAACGCGAGGGCGCCTTCGCCCGTGGCCACGTTCCCGCCGATCACGTCGATGTCCGGATAGTGCTTCGTGATCCACGTCACCATATCGAGAATCCCCTTCGAATGGCCGTGGGCGCTGTCCACCACCACGACATCGACATCCTCCTCCGCGAGCAAGCCCATGCGCTCATGATCCCCCGCGCTGACGGCCGCCGCCACACGCAGACGGTAACGGCTGTCGCGGGTATAAAGAGGCTGGGCGTTCTCAACCAACTCCTGCACATCGGTGAATGCATAGAGCCCGACCAGGCGGCCGCCGCCATCCACCAGCGGCAGTTTGCCGATCTTGTTCTCCATCATGATGGCATACGCCTCTTCCAGCGAAGTTCCGGGAGCGGCGGTGATGACCCGTGTCGTCATCACCTCGGTCACGCACGACGCGCTTTTTTTGGCGAACCGGATATCGCTGGAAGTGATGATTCCCGCGAGACGGTCTTGATCGTCCAGAATCGGGAAACCGCTGAAAGACAGGCGGTGCTCATTCCGATAGGCCTGGATGTGCGCAAGGGTATCCTGAGTGTGGAACACGACCGGCCGCATGATGAGACCGTTGAGATACTGCTTCACTCGCCGGACATGCTGCGCCTGAAGTTCGGGCGGAAGATTTTTGTGGATCACACCGATGCCGCCGAGCATAGCCATCGCCGTGGCCATGCCGAACTCCGTGACCGTGTCCATGGCCGCACTCACGAACGGGATGTTCAGCGTGATGCGACTGGTGAGGGGCGAGGCGAGGTTGGTCTCGTCCGGGAGAAAATCGGCGTACCGGGTCACGAGCGTGACATCGTCAAAGGTCAGCCCTTCACACGGGAACTGATCCATGAAAGCGGAGACTTGGGTATTGACATGCATTGGGAACCTCCGAACTAACTTCGTTTCGCTTTCCCGCTATTATATAACTCAAATGCTGCGTTAAAGCAAGACTCACGAAGGGAGAAGTGGACAGAAGTTAGCCCGCCGCCCGCGCTTCGCACGGGAATGTAAATGAGGATAACTTTGATGGAGCACGACAGCGCAGAACAGACGAGGCCCACGCCCGTTGGCAGGGACGCCTCCCCGAGGCGTCCGCGGACGGTTCGGGGAACCGTCCCTACCAGATCCGTGCGGCGGTTTCCTTGAAATCGCCGCAGACGATGGGGCCACCCTACCTGCCGAACCATTTGGACAAGGAAAGCGCGCTGAACAGGCGGGGCATTTCCGCTCGGACGGTATCGCTGATCTCATTGTGCAACCCGGTGTAGAGGTTAAGCACGGCGAGAACATCCTCCCCCATTCCCCGACTAGCGAACCGTTCGCGCTGCGGTTCCGAAAAGGCGAAGCCGAGTTGGATGGCACCGGAGGGCAGGGTGGTTCCGATATCAAAATGACTGAGCAGCAACCGCCGCTTGCGGTTGCGCGTCGACCCGCAGGAATCGAGAAACCAAGTGGGCGATCCGGTGGTGTCGGCATGCAGCATGCGCATGAGTTTTCGCTCGATGCGCCAGAGTTTCAGCAGTGTCTTCTCCGCAACGTTCAGGGTGCGCAAGGCAAGCACCGTATCCAAGAAGGCCAGATAGGATTCGGAATAATCCGCGCCCCGGTACACAGGCAGCTTGAAACTACGCTGAAGACCTCGCAATACCACGGGGGATCGGTTCAACTTCTCCGCCATTTCTCCAAGTGTGTACAGCATACGGGGTTCTCCGGTTTATAATCCGCCCATGATCAGACTGGCGAATGCGCTGATCGGGGTCGTGTCGCGAAAGTTATCAACGGTTTGTCGCACATCCCGGATGAGTCCCTGCGTGTCGGAGTACAGTTCATCCTCTTTGGAAAGTTTGCCGAGCGTGCCTTCGCCCCGGACGAGCCGATCGGTCACCTCGCGCAGATTCGCCACTGTCGCGTCGAGGTCGTTGTAGACTTTGTTGTCGTCTTTCAGCAACTTGCCGAGCGTGCCGTCCCCCTTCTCCAAACGCGCCGAAACCGTCTTCAAGTTCTCAACCGTCTCGCGCAGGTCGTCATATATTCCGGCATCCGAAGAGAGCAGTTTGCCGAGTGTGCCCTCCCCCTTTTCCAGCCGGTCGGAAATCGACTTGAGGTTCGCGATCGAGGCGCTGAGGTTGGTGTAGACGTTGCCGTCGTCGTTGATCAGCCGGCCTAGCGAGTTCTCGCCGGCATCGATTTTGACCGCCACCGAACGCAGGCTCGCAACAGTGTTGGAGAGGTCGTTGTAGAGCGTCATGTCATCGGAAAACAGCTTGCCGAGCGTACCCCGGCCCTCTTCGACACGCGTGACCGCCGCGCGGATCGAGGCCACGGCAACGTCCAGATTGGTGAGGGTGTTGCGGAGGTGGCTGCCTTCGGTGGCCTCGCGCAGATTGGCCACAATTACCCCCAGATCGCGCATCCACTGGGAAGGCGTCTCACCCCGCAACACGGTTTCCCGCGGCACTTCGGCACCCTCCCCTTCTTCGATCAGCAGGTAGTTGCCGCCCAGCAAAGATCCGGTGTTGACCGAGATGCGGTACCCCTCCTTCAAGCGCACCCCGCCATCGATCAGCAACGTGACCCGCACCCCGCTATTCTCCAAGTGCATCTCGCTCACGGACCCCACCGTCATCCCGCGCAGAATCACGCTGTCGCGCACCTTCAATCCGCCGACATCGGTAAACAGCACCGTGACCGGCCCCTTGTTCTTGCCGTTCAGGATATCGATACCGGAGATGATGATGGTGAAATAGGCCAGCAGTCCGAGGACCGCGACCATAAACAGGCCGACAATCACCTCGGAAAAGACCTCGCGGTTGCGTTTCAAAGCCATACGTTCCTCCTTTTGCGGTTACGGACCGTGCGTGACGGACCCGCGCGTTCACATCCCCTCAATCCCTTTTTTTGAAATAAACTGGGCGTCCAGAAAACGCCGGACATCCGGCTGGTCCGCGGCCACAAACGCGTGCGGCGAACTGACCTCCACAAACCGCCCGCCCGTCAGCATGGCGATGCGGTCCGCACTCAACAAGGCACCCTGCAAATCATGCGTCACCACCACGCTGGTGATGCCCAGCTCCTTGTTGAGCCGCCGGATCAGTTTGTCGATCGTGCGCGCGGTCACCGGATCGAGACCGGAAGTGGGCTCATCATAGAGCACGATCTCCGGTTCACGCACGATGGCCCGCGCCAACCCGGCACGCTTCTGCATCCCGCCGGAAATCTCACTGGGAAATTTGTCGCCGTCCTCCTCCAACCCGACCGCGCACAAGGCCTTGGCCACCCGCTCCGCGATCTCCGCTTCGGAAAGGCGCGTCTTTTCACGCAACGGCAGGGCGATGTTCTCCTCGACGGTCATCCAGCCCAACAGCGCGCCGCCTTGGAACAGGTAGCCGAAGCGTTCTCGCGCGCGCGCCAAATCCGCCCCGTCCACGGCACTGATTTCCGTCCCGTCGATCCACACCGCACCGCGTGTGGGGGTCATCAGGCGCACCATGTGTTTGAGTGTGACGCTCTTCCCGGTGCCCGAGGGACCGACGATCGCGAAGATCTCCCCCTTCGGGATTTCGAAAGAAAGGTCGTCGAGCACCAGACGGCCCCCCAACTGTTTGGTGACATGGTCAAAGCGGATCATAGGTCGTAAAACATGCGGGTGACGATGTACCCGAGTATTAGGATCAGCAGAAAGGAGGAGATCACCGAACGCCGCGTGGCCTGTCCCACACCGACCGCGCCCTGTGTGGTGGTGAAGCCCTCATAGCAGGAGACACCCGTGATGACGATCCCGAAAAGCAATGCTTTGAACAGCCCCACATACAGATCGCGCAAGCGGGCGATATCCATGGCCATGACGATATACTGATCCCACGGCACATTCAACTGCGTCAGGCCCACAATGCCGCCGCCGATCACGCCCAACACGCAAGTGTAAAACGAGAGCACCGGGGTCATGAACACCATCGCCGCGATACGCGGCGTCATCAGAAACAACACAGGGTCGATGGACATGATCTCCAGCGCCGCGATCTCGTCATTCACCGTCATGGTGCCGATCTGCGCCGCCATGGAGGATCCAACGCACGCCGCCAGGATCAGACCGGTCATGAACGGCCCCATCTCACGCAACAACGAGACCATCACTGCCGAACCGATGTAGATCTCCTGATTAAAGCGCCGCAGCTCGAGGCCGACCTGAAGTCCCAGAATCATACCGGTGAACATTCCGACGACCGAGATTACGGGCAGGGTCTTGATACCCATGTGGAACATCTGGCGGACGCATTCGCGGCGGCGCCGGGCGCAGAACAGCAACAAGGGCATACCGGCCAAAGCCTGAGCCGTCATGCTGCCAGCCCGGCCAATGTCCCCCAACCCCAGCACGATCGCGCGTCCCAATCCTGCGATCGCATTCGGTGGCGCGTCGGTATAAACCGGTTCGCGCGTGATCACGAAAACCCTCCTATCCCCTTTGCCGGTGCGTTAAACCTTTTGTTGCATCAGATTACCAAACGCCGGGATACTGGGCAAGACACTCCTGTCGGCCGCGACAGATGAAACCCACGAAACCCTGAAACCTTGAAACCCTGAAACCCAAGAAAGTGTCCTGTGGTTAAATGATCGATCCCGATAGCGATCCCGATCCCGACCCCGATTTGGATGAAACCCTGAAACCAGAAACCCTGAAACCCCGAAACCTTGAAACCTTGAAACCCAAAAAAGCGTCCCGTGGTTAAATGATCGATCCCGATAGCGATCCCGATTCCGACCCCGATTTGGATGAAACCCTGAAACCCCGAAACCCTGAAACCCCGAAACCCAAAAAAGCGTCCCGTGGTTAAATGATCGATTCCGATAGCGATCCCGATAGCGATCCCGATTGGATGGGCTTTTTATTCGGAACCGCCGCGCCTCCCGGTTGTCCAGCGCACCAGTCCCCAGAGCAGATCATGGCGCGCCATACCGGACGGCAGTTCGACACGCTCGTACAGGGTCCAGAAGGGTACCCAGTTCCGTTCGATACCCCCGCTGTGGCGGATGAGGTTGAACTCCAGAGCACGGAACCGCGAACCACGGGACGTCGTCTCCCGCACGAAGAAGGGCCAGACCCGCGTGTACCGCTCCGTTTCGCGCAAGCCCGGGGCTCCGGGCGAGGGTTGCCAGATTGTCTCGCAGGTGTAGAACGGAAAGAAACGCGTACGCTCCGTAAGGCGCTTCGGACTCTCGGTGCGGGTATACTTCAGCAACGGCCATGCCGCATAACGACGCCGCTCATCCGACCCCTCGAACTCCCCGTAGAACGGCCAATAGGAACGTTGAAACGAGGCTTCGGTGGTACGGGTTTCCCAGATTTCACGCGTCTCATAAAAGGGCCAAGGCAGGCGCCAGCGCTCAGCCGAATCGGTCCGCGCATAGGAAAAGAACGGCGGCAGCACCAATCGTTGCGATTCGCGCGCGCGGTTGACCTCGCCGTAGAGAGGAAAAAGCAGGAACGAGGAGCCGGGGTTGCGTTCGTCCTCGTATCGCGCGGAATTCCAGAACGGCCACAAAACATACCGGCGGTCGGTCTTCTTTTTGGTGTTGATTTGACGGCACCAGAACGGAAAGACGCCCTCTTCACGCAGATGCGGGTTTTCGGTAAGGCGGGAGAAGAAGGGCCAGGGGGTATAGACGCGTTCGACCCCGTTGACCTCGTAATTGAAATAGAGCGGAAACAGGGTGAAGTCGATGTCATCCATCAGCGCCATATGCGGCAGATGGCCGTACAGGGGGAAGAGTGCCCAATAGTCTTCGCCCGCCCGTGTGCGTCCCTCAAACCACACGGGCAGGATCACGGTCTTCCAGGCCGCGTCGTCCCGGGTGACGTCGTCATCCGACCCGTACGCCAGCAACAACCGCCACCAGGACTGCTGGTGGTCGCGATGAAAGGTGCCGAGCGGCCACGCCACATCCGTCACGTGCGTGTCCGATACGGGATCACGCACGTCCGCGTAGAAGGGGCGCACAGCCCAGAAGACGCCGCCTTCACGCGTGGCGCGGTACTCGAAAAACGGCCCCAGACGAAAACGGCTGACCACCTCGTCCCTCGCCGACCCGGTCAGGGATGCGGGCTCCCCGAATGCCGCAATCTGTTGGAGGGCGACACCGCAACCGAACGCGAGCACGCGCGAGAAACACAATACGGCTTTAGTCGTTCTGGCGGAAATACTCATGAATGTGCTTCTCGCAACCAAAGGTGACAGCGATCAGCGCGGCCCGGATCCACATCCCGTTCCGCATCTGGCGCCAGTACATCGCGCGGGGATCGCTGTCCACCGATTTGGAAATCTCATCGCGCCGCGGCAACGGGTGCATCAGAATGGCGTGCTGCGGCAGTATTTTCAACTCGTCGAGACCGAACTTGAACTGCCGCGTGTCAATCTTGTCACTGTCCCCCTTGGCCGCATCCCACTCGTCCTGAATGCGGGTCATGTACACCGCATCCGCCTGCCGGATCGCGGCGCGAAAATCGTCAGTCAACTCGAACGTCACATCCTTCCCTTTGAGCATGGCCAACACATCGGGACAGACCTGCAACGATGGCGGTGCCACAAAAATCTGACGGATGTTGGGATAATTCGTCAGCAGATAGGAGAGCGAACGCACCGTGCGCCCGCGCAGCAGGTCGCCGCAGAAAACCACGGTGCGGTCGCGCAACCCGCCCGACCGCTCGAAACTCCGCAACAGCGTATAGATATCCAACAGCGCCTGGGTAGGGTGCTGATCCTGTCCTGATCCGGCATTGATGATCGGGATCGGCCGCTCGGAGTTGGAGAGCGCCCACGCCATCCGTTCGGCCAACCCCTTCTCCGGGGTGCGCATGATGATCAGGTCGAAATACGAACTGAACGTCCGCACCGAATCCTCGCGCGACTCGCCTTTGAACTCCGAAGAGATCGAGGTGTCGCGCACCTCGCCGGTCGGCACGCCAAGAATCTGACACGCCGAAACAAAGGAGAGGAAAGTACGCGAACTCGGCTGCGAAAAGTAAAGCATCGCGCGCTTGTGCGAGGCCTGCTCGCGTAAAAACCCGGTCCCTTCACGCGTTTTGGCGATACTCCGGATCTCGTTCGCCAGCGTGGCGAGTTTGTCCAACAGTTCATACCCGAACTGCTGGGCGAACAGCGTGTGGTACGGCATGCCGTTCTCCTGCATCAAGTAGGTTGCCTTCTCAAAGAACGGTAACGGCTCGAACGCTTCCCATGTGATGTCGGACATGTTTCGGATCATACAACCCCCTTTCACCGGACCGCCGCAAGGCGGCGCCCTCCCGGAACCTCACAATGCCGAAAGATCAGTCAGCGCGGAAACATACAGGGCCTTGATGGTGTGCATCCGGTTCTCGGCCTCGTCGAACACCTTGGAGTACGGGGCCTCGAACACCTCGTCGGTCACCTCCAACGCCCCGCTTTCTGCGGTCACCGTAGTCTCGTGATCGTGGAAAGCGGGCAGACAGTGAAGGAAGATCAACCCGCCGTCCTCATTTCCGGTGGCCCGCACGAGAGCCCGGTTCACCTGATAGGGCCGCAACAGGCGCAGACGTTTTTCCTTCTGCGCCTCTTCACCCATGGAGACCCATACGTCGGTATAGAGCACATTAGCGCCGGCCACACCCCGAACGGGATCCGTGACCACCTCGACGCCGGCCCCGTGCCGACGGGCGATCTCTCCGGCCTCCCGTACCAGATCCGGATCGGGCAGCAGGTCGGAGGGTGTGCAGTTGACGTAGTGGATGCCCGCCTTGGCGCAACCGAACATCAGCGAATTTGCCACGTTGTTACGGCCATCGCCCACATACGCGACCTTCAGCCCCTTCAGCCGCCCGAAGTTTTCCTGAATCGTCATGAGATCCGCCAGAATCTGCGTCGGATGGAAGACGTCTGTCAGACCGTTCCAGACCGGGACGCCCGCATAGGCCGCCAGGGTCTCGACCGTTTGCTGGGCGTACCCGCGGAACAGGATGCCGTCAAAGAGGCGCCCCAGCACACGTGCGGTATCCTTGACCGACTCCTTGGCACCGAAGTGAAGATCGTTTTTCGTCAGGTATTCGGCGGTCCCGCCCTCGTCACGGATCGCGATCGAGGCGGAGTTGCGGGTTCGGGTCGAACTCTTTTCGAAGATCAGGGCTACATGACGCCGACTCAGCAAGTCGCCGCGTATCCCCGCCCGGCGGCGCGCCTTGAGCGCCACCGCGAGATCGATCACATTCAGCATTTCCTCATCACTCAAATCCACCATACGCAGCAGCGAGCGCCCGTACAGTTCCGGCATCCAGTTCAACATATTCGTTCTCCAATGGGCCGCTCAGTATACGGCTCCATGCCAACGGGTACAACCCGATTGCCGCGCCCAGTCAAGGGGCTATCGGCCCGGTCCGCGCCAGTCCGACCACCTCGGCGGTCCGCAACGGCCGGTCATAGAGTTGCAACCCACTCACTCGCCCGGCGATCGTGGCCGGTCCGGGCACATCAACAGCCCCAAAACCTTCCGGGAGTTCGGCCGTCCCTTCCCCGCCATCTGTGCCACCCTCCGGGAAGCGCCCCTCGGCCAGCGCCCACATCCGCCCGCATGCCGCATCACACACGAAGGCGACCTGATGCGTCTTCTCTGCGGTCAGCGCGCCGGGGGCGGTCGTGCAGACGGCCCTGCGGTTCCCGTCGTATGCCTCCAGCCTCAGCGAGGGCGCACCCCGCGATCTGGCCATTGAAACCCGCAGACCGCGACGTCCGTTCCACGTGCTGAACAACACCGCGCCGGGCTCCGCGTCTGCCAACGCGCACCACAGCGCGACACTCCACCCCGGCCGGCCGTGCGCACCGAATGCGGCTGGCACGACCGTCGGCCCCGTACCGCCGTACGCAAAAACCAGACCGTTTGTGCTGACGGAACGCGCCATGGGATCAGGCCATAACCCGTCTGTTCTCAGGCGGTCCAGCGGATATGCACGCACGACCCTGCCTTGACGCACCGCGAGCCAACACTGGTTATCCTGTTCCCAGACGGAACCGAGGCACACCTCCCCGCCCGCCCCGTCACCATACAGCAACAGTTCCGGCTCGGACCAGCGCGTCTTGGGATCTCCGATCTGCCGCGCGCCCGAGCCCCACACACTCCCGCCCCGTCCGCACCGTTCACCGGATCTCCCCCGCCACAACAACAGCATGCGGTCCCCGGAAAGGACCGCCGCGCTGACATGCCCGGTAACGGCCGCGAGGGTCTGTCCGGATTCGAAACGCAGTTTTTCCAGCGGCATCCCGTTCCCTTTTCCATCCGGATTGGCGCACCGCACCGGACCCTGCGCGCTCCCCGCGATGCCGCACACGGTTTTCCCGTCCGGTGCCGCAAGACAGTAGAACGCGCCCTCCCCCGGATCCGTCATGGCGCGAAACCCCGGACCCGTACTTTCCGTAACCTCAAAGCGCACCCGTGCGGCGTTACGTTCCGAATACAGGTTCCGCGAAAAGGCGACCCGTCCCTCGATCGCCCCGTCCGGCTCGCGGCGCATGACGAGCGGCAGGCAGACCGCACCGTCCGCCAGAGAAACGGGCACCCCGATTCCCACCGGCATACCCCCTCCGGTCTGTCCTGCGGCAGCGGACGTCAAGCGCAGACGCTCGGTCGACCAAGCAACCCCGCCGTCATCCGAAAAGAGAAAGCCGTATCCCCGCACCGCCTCGTCCGTCCAAAAGAGATAGATACGGCCAAACGGCGTCTGGTATCCGATCGCGGAAACCTCCTCTCCGCCTTTGACCGTCACAGGCATAACCGGCGCAGACCATGTCTTTCCGCGATCACGACTCACACTGACCGCAACATCGCAGAATCCGCTGCGCGGCGGCACAGGCTCCACCCCCTGCACCGCCAGCCAGGATCCATCCCGCAAGACCATGCAGAAAGGCCTGCCCCGCGCCCGCTGGAACGGCAACATCATACTCCCGTCGAGTCGCCGCACGTCCGTGTACCGTTCCGGCCGCGGCGCGGCCACGGTATCCGCCGCATGACAGAGAAACTGCTCCGGGGCCAAAACACTGTCGGACACGCGCCAGCAGTCCAGCCAGCCCGAGAACGAGTTGGAGAGGGAGGGACGCCCCCCCAGCAACAGATCACGCCACCCGTGGGAACGATCAGGCGGGGCAGGGTTGGCCACGCTTCCCTGCGACACGCCGTCCAGAAACAACTCCCACACTCCCACCCCGTTCCGAAGGGGATCGTAGGTCAGAGCCAGATGGCACCAGTTCGTGCACGCCGTCACATCGGCATTCACAAAAGACCGTTCGAACTGCAACCGTCCGCCCTGCGCCACGTCACTCACATGCAGGTGAAACCGCACTGCGGCGGCGTCAGGCCGCAACGAGAGCATCCATCCGTTGGAATTATCGCGCGCGCCGACCACCTGCCAGAAGCGTTCGGTTGGATTCGCGGATTTGCGGAACCATCCCTCGACCGTGAAGCGGTTGGTGAGATCACACCGCAGGCCCAAATCCGGCGCGACCAGCAGACTGCGCTGTCCGAGCGCGCCATCCAGCCGAACGCTTCCGGTGTTCGCGCGCGCCGGGCGGCTCCTGCGCCACAAACCGGGCTCAGTCGGCAGACGCCCGGACACCTGCTCCGGCGCAACCGATATGCCGCCGTCCCGACCCGGCGCGAGCGCATACGGCCCGCCGGTCAGATCCCGCAAATCCGGCGTCCCGTTCGGCAACCGGTCCATAGGCCAGTAGGCGAGCGTGCGGGGCACTGCGGCGCACAACCATGCGGCGGGCGGCAGCACACCCGCACTCACCCTCCAGAGATCCATCTGTCCGTAAAAGGCGTCGTCCGCCTCACCCGCCCCGCCAAGGAAAAACCCGCCCGGAAGATCCGCGCACGCCGCCCGTACGGGATTGGTGGCAACCCCCAGAGACACACGGTTCACGAAAAACTCCCAGACCCCGCACCCCGCACCCGTGCCGTCATAGGTCAGGCACATATGCCGCCACACATACGAAGCGTCTTTCGTTACGTCGCGGAAACGGTGTCGGAGCGTCAGGCGATCCGCCGCGGCATCGGCGTGCAAGACGAAGGCCGGCCCCTGCGCATCGCGACACAGCGCCACGCGCCACCCGGTGCCGGGGCGGCCCGCGCCGAAAAGCGGCCACGAGACGCCTTCCGCAGGATCGTCCGCGCAACGCACCCACCCCTCAACCGTAAACGCATTCGTCCACACGAGGGCACGGCCGAGTCCCGCGGCACGCAACTCCGCCGCAGGCACACCGGAAAACAACACCGAACCGCGGTTGCGGCCTTCACCACGCGAAGCGGCGGGCAACGATTCGTACGCCGGCAGCACGGCGAGCGGCATGCGGAACGAAGGGGTTACCGCACACGATCCCGTAGCGGCCAGGGAATGAAGCCCGGCAATATCGCGTAAATCCGCCTCGCTGCGGAAGGTATCCAACGGCCAGTACGCCAGCGTCCCTTCTCCGGCCGCAACACATGCGGCCAGCATCGTGATCCCGATCAGCCTTGCCGTCCCGCTCATTGCGTTTTTCCCACCGTTCACACCTGTAAGCTCCAAAAGAAGAGGGTGCGGGTACAGAGTCCCCGCGTTCCTACCGGATCAGCCGCAACGCCAACTGCGCCGCTGACGCCGCATCCGGCGAATAACCGTCCGCCCCGATCTCATCGCAGAACGCCTGAGTCACCGGCGCGCCACCGATGATCACCCGAACGTCCAACCCCGATGACCGGGCCGCCTCCACCACTTCGCGCATGTGGACCATCGTGGTGGTCAGTAAGGCCGACACACCGATGATCCGCGCCCCATGGGTCCGCGCGAGTTCCACAAACGTCGCCGCGGTGACGCCGACCCCGGCATCCACCACACGGAATCCCGCGCCCTCCAGCATCATCCCCACCAGGTTTTTCCCGATGTCGTGCAGATCACCCCGGATCGTGCCGATGACCGCCGTGCCCACCGGCTCGACGCCCGCCGCCACAAGATGCGGTTTCAGCACCTCCAACCCCTTCTGCATGGCGCGGGCGGCCAACAGCACCTGCGGCACAAAGACCTCCCCCTTGCGGAACCGCTCCCCCAACGCGCCCATCGCCTGACATAAGCCGTCGTTCAGAATCACCGAAGCGTCCACACCCTGTTCCAACGCCAGCGTCACACTTTGCGTCACCTCGGCCGCTTTGCCCAAAGCCAACGCCTCTCGAATCGGTTCGATGCTCATCCGCTCACGCACTCCGGCGGAAAACCCTCCGCCCGCTCATCGTTTCAATCGCATCCAAGAGGCCAGCTTCACGGCTCGCGCCTCCGCTGCCTGCACGTCATCAGGCGTTACGGGCCGGGATGCCTTTTCCAGCGCTTCGATGCGCAACAGCAGCGCCTGCTGGTTCCCCTGGTACTGCTCGCGCTCCGCCTCCCGGCTCTTCCTCTCGTCCGCCAATTCCTGCTCCCGGTTCTGCAACACCTCCTCCATCTCCTGAAGGCGTCGCCCGAGTTTGTCTCCTACTGCCGCCCGTTCCCGCCATTTCCCCGCTTCGGCCTCCATCACGCGTATCTTGCGCTGCAAATCCCGCTCGCGTTCCGTCGCCAACCGCACCTCACGCTCATACGCGACCTTCATGTTGTCGAACTCCGTCCGCAACCGGTTCGCATTCGGATCGGAAGGTTGCCCGCGCAACGCGCGGCGCGTCATGTCGGCGGGCGTCACACCCAACCGTTGCAGTAGCGTCTGCCTGAGTTCGGACAGAAACTGCTGCCGCTGTGTGCTCCATGTTTTCAGTTGTTCGAGATGGGTACGCTCCGACTCCAGTCTCTCCGCCAGCGCGTCGGCCTCGCTCTTCATGAGTTCAAAGAGCGCGGCCTGATCCTCGTAAAACCGCGTCGTCTCTTCCGGCGACAACGCGCACGCTTGGGTCAGGGTGGCAATCTGCTCCTGATAAGCGTTATCCCGGTTGTTGGCGTCCGTGAGCAACTCGGCAAAGGCGACCTCCTGTTCGCGCAGCGCAGCCTCGAGCGTCTCCCGCTCCCCTTTCAGCACGGTCAGCCGTTCCTTTGCCTCCGAGGCTTGCGCCTCCGCCTCCGCGAGCCGCGTTCGCAGGGTTTCGCACTCCTCAGTCGCCCCGCGCAGACGTTCGCATGTGACGGAGAGCGCCGCCAATTCTTCCCGCACCGTCACCAACTCCTTTTCCGCCGCCGCGCACTTCGCCTGCGTCTCCGCTTCGGCGCGCTGCAAAGCCTGCGCCTGCTTGGCTGCGGCGTCGGAGAGCAGCAAGCGTCCGTCTGCTTCTTCGCAGCGTTGCTCCAGCTTGCGGATCTGCTGTTTCAGCCCCTCGATTTTCCGCTCGTTCGCACGCGCGTCCTTCTCGGCATTCCGCAACAGCGAGTCGCGCTGCTCGGTCACCTCCTGAACCTGTCCGGCCAGTGTGCCGCACTCGCGCCGCAACGTTTCCAGCGCATCGCTTTCCGAAAGTCGGGCCAGACGTTCGCGCAATTCGGCGACCTGCGCCTCCAGTTCCCGGTTGCGCTCCAGCACCTCCGCATCCGGCGCGGCAGACCGCAACGGCCCGGGACGAGGCGCAGACGATAGATCCGCAGACGCGTCGGCCTCGAGCTCCTCCGTGGAGACCAGCACCGACCCTTCCGGCACCTTCCCGCTCTTCAGCAGCGCCTCTGCCGCGCACCGGTTCAGCGGCCCCCGCAGTTCGCCCATGCCGTCATCCACAAACCAGCACATATCAAGCAGCGGCTCCGAAACCGCCTGAACCCACTTCTTCCGGTCCGTGGAGATCTCATGCCCCGGTAAAATCCGTCCCTGTTCCGCCCAGACAATCAGGCCTTCCGTGGAAACCGGTCCGAAAACCGTCTCGCCGTTGATCCGCAGGAACCACTGACGCGTATCCTCTTTGCCGTTTTGCGTGTCTGCCATAAAAACTCTGCCGTACCGTATCCGAACCCCGATTCCCGCCGCCCCTCAGGCGCACCCGCGCCCCGGGTCACTTTTTTTTGAAAAAGGATTTACCCCGCTCGCCCAGCCGCTCCAGTTCCCGACGCGCCTGCCGTTCCAGTTCGGCCAGCGACAAGCCGGGTTTCGCCTGCGAGGCCACCCGGATCACAGGGGGCTTGCCGTGCGAAGGACGTTTTTGCTCCGGCGCGAGCACCTCCGGCTCAATCACCTGTGTTTCGCGCGGCACCTCTCGGGAGTTGCGCGTTCCCGCCTCCGTTTTGCGAACGGCAGGCTCATCAACCGGCTCCGCCTCCAGCCGCACAGCGTCCCCTTCCGAAGGAACGGAATCGAGCGCCTCCGCCGCCTGCCGCGCCAGCGCGCGCGCGGCCTCGACACGCCGACGCGTATCGGCCGCCTCGCTCCGCAATGCGTCCGTTTCACTCTGCAGCGCGTCCAGACGGCTTTGCCTTTCAGAGAGTTGCGCCGCTGCTTCCGTCACCTCCCGCCGCAGGCCAGCCGCCTCTTCTTCCATCGCCTGCACGCGCCGGTGCACGTTCTCGTTCTGGTCCGCCTCGCGCCGCGCGTCAGCCAACTCCCCTTCCAGCGAGGCGATCCGCGTCGCCTGTTCCGCCAGACTGCGTTCCGCGCACTTCACCGCTTCCCGCAGTTGACCGCGTTCTTCCTCAAAACGTTGCGCCTGATCCGCAGCCGCCGCAACCGCCGCAGCCTCCCGGTCCCGCAGTGCCTTGACCTCCTCCCCGGCTTGGGTGAGGCGCTGACGCAACGACTCTCCTTCGATTTCCCACGCCTTTCTTTCCGCCCGCAACCGTGCGGCCTGCTCCTCCAGACCGCGCGCGCGTTCCCGCTCCGCATCCCGCTCCCGGGTCAACGCGGCGCGCGCCTCCTCCTCAAGACGGGCCCGGTCCGCCGCATCGAGAGGCTGACGCGTGAAAAAAGCCGTCTCACCCGACAACGACCCCTCTTGGACCAGATCCCGCATGGCCTGTCCGTGAATGGGTCCGTAAAAGGCTCCCGGCGTAACCTCCGCCACCCAGTCCATCCCCAGTTCCGCCCGGGTCGTCACGCGCTGCCACACCGTCCCGTTTTCGGAGATCTCGCTGGTGGGTGCCAAACGGCCGTCCGCAGCCCACGTCTGAAGCGTCTGGAAATCCACAGGGCCGAACTGTTCGCCCTGCTCGTTGCGAACACGCCAGACCGCTTTTTCACCGCCCTTCCTTTTCCCCACGTTTGCCACACGCTGCCTTTCCGCTGAAAACCGCTGAAAAAACCGTTCCTTATGATAAAGGAAGCCGGTCGGCTTCACAATCCCTTTTCCGCACGGTTCCGCCCCTCGAACCCCATGCGGCCCGGTCGCCGCAATGGTCCGGGTCTTGTCCGAAACCGCGGCATGGTGTATAGTTCTGTTATGAACGCTTGCTCTTCGACACCTTTTCTGAAACGGCCCACCGCTTGGATGGCCGCGCCGTTGCTCTGGATCGCGGGTGTTGTCGTGCTTTCGGTGATCGGTTTGACCGCCACGCCCGACTGGATCGCGAATCACTTCGATCAGGATGGGGCCTCGCCGGTGGAGGCCGCGACGATCGCGCTGTTCTGGCTCCAGATCGCCTTTTTCTGGCTGGTGCCGCCAATGCGGCCCGGACGCTGGCGCGCCTTCTGGCTGACGAATTTTTCGCTGTTGACTTTCTTCGCCATCTGCCGCCAGCTCGACTGGCACAGGCTCCTCGTCACACCTTCAGGGCTCCCCGGCACCACGCGCGGCACACCGTTTAAGATGAAGTTTTTGCTGAACGCCCGCAACCCGCTCCCGGACCGGATTCTGGTCGCGCTCTGCTTCGTGCTGGTCATCGCGCTGTGCGGCGGCACGCTGCTCTATTTTCTGCCGCGGCTGCTCCGAGGCCTCTTCCGGATGCACCCGGTGTGCTGGACGATCGGATTCTTCGGCGGCACGCTGATCCTGATCCAGATTTTCGACCGGATGAGTTCGGTGCTGCGCAAGGATTTCGGCATCCACCTTACGGATCGCCAGCATGCGCTGACCACCGCTCTGGAGGAGGGGCTGGAGCTGCTGCTGCCGCTCTTCATTATCCTCGCGGTGCTCCAAGCGCACTTCATCTATCTCGATTCTGACGCGGAAAGCGGGCCGCTGGCCCGCCACCGTGCACTGTAACCCCCTTTCGCGCCGCACGGCGCGGAAAGTCTGACCCATGCGAATACTGGTGATCGAAGACGACGACAAGATCCAGTCCTTCATCGGCCGGGGATTGAGTCAGGAAGGCCATACCGTGGACATGGCCTCGACCGGTACCGAGGGGCTGCGTCTCTGGCAGTGTACGCAATATGACGCGGTCGTGCTCGACATCATGCTGCCGGAACGGAACGGAATCGATTTGCTCCGGCAAATGCGCCACAAAGGCGACCCGACCCCGGTATTGGTGCTCAGCGCCAAAAGCGCCGTGGAGGACCGCGTGACCGGTCTGGAAATCGGTGCCGACGATTATATGACCAAACCCTTTTCGTTTTCGGAGCTGATCGCGCGCCTGCACGCGATCACCCGGCGCATGCAGAGCCCGGCGCAATCCGGTAAAGACGCCACTTCGCTCAGCCTCGGCGGGGTGACTCTCGATCTGTTACGGCGCACCGTCGTGCGCGAGAATCGCAAGATCGAACTGCAGCCGCGCGAGTTCGCCCTCCTTGAACTGCTGATGCGTAACGCCAACCGCCCCCTCAACAAGACGGTGATCCTCGAACGGATCTGGGATTACAGCTTTGACCCGCAAACCAACGTTGTGGATGTTCTGGTCTGCCGGCTGCGCACGAAACTGGATGCCGGATTCAGCGTAAAGCGGATCCAGACCATGAGGGGGATCGGCTATGTTTTCCGCACGACGGAATAACCGTCTCCGTTCCTTCGCGATGTATCTCGGCATGGGCTACCTGATCGTCTATGCCCTCTGTACCGGCGTGATCTTTTTCCTGATCAC
>Ga0116159_1001168_pt1 | contig 28815 bp, 24 predicted proteins | sample AD_JPNAS1_MetaG_FD_89878 | JGI IMG/M metagenome (GOLD analysis project Ga0116159, IMG submission 89878) | Active sludge microbial communities of municipal wastewater-treating anaerobic digesters from Japan - AD_JPNAS1_MetaG | ecosystem: Engineered > Bioreactor > Anaerobic > Digestate | place...
CAGCGGCAGCGGCCCCCACGGCACCGGCCCCCATGCCAGCACAGAAAAAAACGATGCTCGGGGTGGCCATGCCGGGCATTGCGCCTACCCAGCAGCCAGCGGCAGCGGCCCCCACGGCACCGGCCCCCATGCCAGCACAGAAAAAAACGATGCTCGGGGTGGCCATGCCGGGCATTGCGCCTACCCAGCAGCCAGCGGCGGCAGCCCCCGCTGGACCAGCTCAAGTGCCGTCGCAGAAAAAAACGATGCTTGGGGTGGCCATGCCGGGCATTGCGCCAACGGATGGACGCGTGGTTCCGATGTCTCCGCCGCACGTATTTACGGAAGCTCCGATTCCTCCGCCGGCGTTCGGCATGGATCAAAGCCGCGCGGCTCGCCCCATGGTCCCATGGTATCGGCGTCTTTCGTTTGTATTCGTAGCGTTAGGTGTTTCCGTATTGTTGGTGGTGGGTCTGTTTGCGTGGTTATGGCCCACCAAGCCGCCCATTGCCTCACAAGCACTGGTCAACGAGCAAGGGCGAGACGTATTGCGTCTGACCTGCGCTAGCTGTCCGGATGGCACGGTAATGACGGTGGAGGGGGCATCGGCGACGGTAGCCGCGAACGTGGCGGATGTGTTGTTGCCAAAGCCTCTTTCCGTGGGAGACAACCGTTTTCAGGTTCGGATCGACCGACCGGGTTCCGGAAGAGACGAAGATGTCGAACTGCGCATGCCGGTCTCTTTTCGCGTACGACCTGATTTGACGGGGCTCACGGCAGACCCACCCACGATTCACGTGGAAGTCGAAACGCTCCCTGGCACGACGGTTCTGGTGGATGGTGTTGCGATTCACCCGGATACCAGCGGTAAAGCCCGTTATCCCGTGGATGTGACGGAGGCATGCACAGGACCAAACACCGATAGTATGCTTATCGACCGCACGATATCATACACCATTCAACCGAAAGGAGCAGCGGCGAGCAGTGGGACAGTGACCGTCAAAGTAAGGGTTACGCCCCTCACGTTGCAAGCGCCTCGCCCCCATACGGTCGTGGATACGGAAAGCTTTCTGGTGGCGGGACGCACGCCACGGGGAGCCACGGTGCAGATCGAGGGAGCACGCTTCGAGGCCGACAAGGATGGCGCTTTTTCTCGAACCCTACAGATCAAACAACTTGGAGAAACCACGGTACGCGTTCGTGCGATACTTCCGGAGCATGCACCTCGAACGATCTCGTTTAGCGTCAAGCGTGTCGAACGTCTGGAGGAGGAAGCCAATACTTTCGAAAAAAACTCGCAGGTCGAGGCTCGTAGGGTGATGGAAGAGGCAGCGGCGTATCGTGGCAAACAGGTCGTGCTTCGAGGTGAGGTCATCGAAGCGCGTTCACAAAGCTCCATTCGTGTGATCTTACTCGACGCCACGGGCACGTGCTCCGCACCTCCTTGCCTTGCTCGTCTCTTATATGCCGGGACGGAGCCTCTATCGAAAGGCGACTTCATCCGCGTGTTTGGTCGCGTCGCCGATGTGCAATCCGCAGGTGGAAAAACAGTCCCGGAAATCGATGTCGACTTCCTGTTGAAAGGTCGTTGACGGCAAAGACGCATCCTGAGCTGAACGTGAACAACGACGAGAAGGTTTCGAAACCGGCGCATGTTCAATCCCCAGGAACGACGACGTGGGGGAGAAACGGTTTTTGGACAATGGTGAGGATGGCTGAAATGCTGGCAAAGCAGCAGGGAAAACAAATGACCCGTGGACTCGCCATGGCTTGTGCATTCGTCGCCACGATAGGTGCGGTCAGCTCGTTTGCCGAGGCCGACGACACGAAAGTGAATCTGCCCATTCATCTTATCGTAGGACCGCCTGCTGGCCCGCACCCCATGGCACGGGTGAACGGTTCGCGTACGGGCTTGGTGGCTCAGCTTCCTTCGTCTCCCAAGCTGCTGTGGCATCAGCGTGTTCGAGGAGGCACCACACTACCGGTCGCGGTCGATGAAACCGGTGCGATGGTGATCGCCAGCGCCGTCGCCGAATTGGTGCAATTGGATCGGAACGGGCGCGAACAATGGCGTCAGAAGTTGGGCATGAGCGTCGCTTCCACCGAGCCCGTAATAACGTCGAATGGAACGCGTGTGGTACTGACATCGTTGGGACGAGCATGGGGCTTCGGACCAGATGGAACTATGCGTTTTCAAACGGATTTATCCGGATTCGGTGCCATCGCTCCAACCCATCCATTGCCCAAAGAAGACGGTACTGTCGTGGTGGCGGTGGGCTCCCAACTCATCGTTCTTGATCGTGACGGTTCCGTGGGTCAGCGGGCAGATGTGGGTCATCGACTGGTGGGCAGTATTGTCAGTGACGGACGTTCCGTGTTGGTGACCACCGACGGTGGGGATGTGATGCGGTGGTCTTTTTCGTTGCCTCCTTATCGGATCGGTACGTTTCGAGGCAGTGTGCGAGAAGGTTTCGTGCGAAGCAGCAAGGGGGAATTATTGGCTGTGGTGGATGGGCAGCGATTGGTGGCCATGGATCCAACGACTGGGGTTGCAGTGACACGATGGTTTGTGGTTGGGCTCGAGGGACCGCCCACGGTAGGGGAAAGCGGGACTGTCCATGTGGCCTCCCACGCGGGCATCGTTTATTCATCGGAGTCGACGACGTTGGATCGAGAAGTAGCGTTGGACACGTCCCCCGACGTTTCCGAGGGAGATGGGGGTGTGATTCCGTCGTATGGGCTACCGAGCCCGCCGTTGTTGGCAGATCGTTCGGGGCAAGTTGCGTTTGTGCGAGCGGATGGACGAGTTGGCGTGATATCGACGAACGGCACAGTACGATTCGCGTCTCGATCGTCGTTGGCAACACCGGTTGACTTGGCGGCCGCGGGGCCAAACAGGTTCGTGGTGGTTTGTCGTACGGGGGATATCTTTCTTTATGGTCCTTGAGGCCACGGCGGAGGCGGGCCGATCCATCGCTGTCGCATCCACGGTGCTAGCCTATTGACAATGCGTTGATGAACCTGCGGGCGCACGGCGATCAGCCCTTTGGTGGTAGGGGAGGAGGCGTCGGCGGGGCGCAATACGGCGTCGTCGATCAAGATTTGTTGAACAGAGGTGACCTTGGCTTCCACATAAATCCCGATGGACTCATCGGAAGCGCTTCGCAGGGCAGAAAAGCGGCACCAACCCGAGGCGTCGGGTTGTGGATTATCAGCCTGGACTTGATGGAACTGCGTGATGTTCATGGTCATGGCGGAGAACATATACACGGTGAGTGCCGAGCACGCGCCGGGCGTTTTGGCCCAAAGCCAGAACTCGAGGGGCAGATTGCGCGCTGCTACACCAACACCGAAGGCGGCGTTGGCTTTGGCGGACAGCGCAATGCATCTCAATCCGGATCGACATCGTCCTCCGGTTTCGACAGGCACGGATACTTGGCCGCCGAGCCCCAACACGCGCCATGGCGTCTGACCTTGGGCCACACTCATTTCCATGTCGCCATCGAGCAGCAAGTTGTCCGTGTGGGCCAGGTTTCCAAACGGACTTCGTAGCAAAACGGATCGGCGAAAGGGTCCGGCCTCGGTGGGAGGCAAAAAGACATCCTCGGAAAATACATCGATTATCGTAGTTTCGGCAGCGGCGTCCACGGGTATATCGACGGTGGGCGCGGGATTGGGCTGTTCGTTCGTTTCGCAAGCCACAAGGGCAAAAGCGATCAGCGAAAGGGGAAGGTATCGCTTCATGGGTCCAGCTCCGAACGAAGCCAGGCGAGGGCTCGGAGATAGAGGGTGTCTTTTCCGTGAATCAGATCGGACTGCAAGGGAACGACGATTTCATCTGGTTCCACACCATGTCCGATGAGCGCTTGACCGTCGTAAGCGATGGTGTCACCGGAGGCCAAACTCAAGCGCATATTTCCACCGAGCGCCATTTGAAAGAAGGACGAAAAAGCGCCCGCGGTAGGTTGTGGTCCGAAAATGCGAACGCGCGGCGATCCTTTCATACCAAAGGGAAGGTAGTCGCTCGCGGAACCGTCACGGTGTTGAAGCAGCGCCACGGGAAGATCGAGTTTTGCTTTCGCGCTACCGACCGAATAGGTGAGATCAGGGTAGTGGGTGTTTTTTTTATAACGTTCGAAGATGGCGAGTCCTTCTTCGACGGTGGAAGCTCCCTCGTAATCGGCCCAAGGTCGATCGTGAATGAAGATGGCGATATCGAGCGGTTCGCGCACGAGTTGCGTAATCGCTTCAGGGGCGTCGATCGTGCCTCCATTGCCCGCGCGATGATCGAGGATGACACCACGAGCGTTGGCTTTGAACGTTTCATTGGCTTTGAGAAAGATGGGGGTGGTGGTGGGTCCCCAAAGCGAATCCCAGGTGATTCCATATAGGTTTTCCCCTGGTTGGGAGTCTTCGAGCAGGCCCACGAAAACGTTCCAGCCCACGTTATGCGTGGTTGGATCAGGGCCTTGGACAAGGTGATACGAGGGCCGGTTGTCGCAGGCAACGAGTGGTTCATCGATTTCGTCGCGTCGAGGCAACGAAGAGACCTCGATCAGATCGGGGGTATCATCGCATGTTCCCGTCTCGGCATGGCATCGCACGATAGAGAAGTTTTGTGCGTACTTAGGAATGAGACCTCGAATGACCTCGGCGAATTCCGCATTGACTCGGTCATCATCCGCTTGCCACCAATCCCAAGAGACATCGATCAACGATCGAGCCCATTGCAATGGGTGCATTCCATCGATGGCGACGAGACGATCTCCTGGTTTGAGGCCTACGTTTCGGTCGGGTCCCACGTGAGAAACGAGCCAATCGAACGAGGAGGAGTCGGACGGCCAAGCGTGTTGAGACAGATCGGCTTTGCCTTCTATGAAACACGCGTTGAGGACGTAAGGGGACTGTAAGAATTGGATGGCTCCGGAAGCGGAGGTATGCCAGTCGTGCAATTTGCGAACGGCCGTGGCGAAGCCATGCCAGAACTCCCACGCGGACGTTGCCGTTCGCATCGCTTCGACTTGGGCAAGAGCATCAGGCAAGTGATCCCGTCGCGTTTGATGACCGCCGAAAAAATACTGCAAACGGGTGAATAGGAAGTCTACGACGCGAGACCGTTCTGCTGGCGGGGGCCAATGTGGGACGAGCGTATCTCCAGCACGACACAGGCCTGCGATGCATACTTCATCTTTTCCACAGGCTAGGTCTCTTGCGCCAAGACATGGAGCGCTGGGCTTTACCACACCTTCCTCAACGATTTCAAAACCATCGATGAGCGCATCGCCCATCAAATATAGAAACGCTGCGCTCGTTGTTAGGCCATCGATGGTCACCGGCGCACTTGCCATCTCCACCCAACCATCGCTGGTGCATCGACCGGTTGCCGATAGATCCGCCACGGAGCGTTGCAGCGGGTCCGCGGCATCATCCACGACGAAGGTGGCTGCGAGCCAACCGGATCGAATCCAAAGTCGAATGCGATAAGACGCGAGAAGGGGAGGGAGGGTCACGGGCAAACGAACTCCCTCTGCCCACCATTCGGGAGATACGGCTCCCACACGATTTCCTTCGAGTGCGCCAGGGTCGTTCAAGGTAAATAGATTTTTGATGGCGTTGGGATCGGGTTGAGCAGGATTCCACGAAGGGAGGGACTCGAAGCTTTCCGTATGAACCGCGCGAGGATCGAACGTGTAGTTGCCTTGGGGATCGAAATGGGCGAACGCGTTGGTGGGCAGAAATAGGCCCATCAAGGGTGCGAACCAAGCCCAAAGCGAACGTGGATTCATGGGTTGCCAACTCCGAAAAATCTAGGGAAGGGTCGAGTCTTGTCGCCAGCGCGGACTTTGGCGGCAAAGCCAGGGGAGCGTCAAGGTAAAGCCCGGAGTCCAGGAAGCGATCATTCGTGGTCCGATACACCCATAATTATTTGATATTATTCATAAAAATATTTTATCAAAAGATTTTTTGGCGACGGCGTTTCGTTCATCAGCGATTTATGTAGCGTTCGACTCGCGCTCCATTGTAGATGGAAGCACTTGAGTGTGCGCGGGGCCTGTGAGCACGCGCAAGTCCAGCCCGCCGTGTCGGGCACCGGAGTCTAGCTGCCCGTAGATGGAGATATTGCGATGTTGAGACTACGTACGCTTGGAATTGCGATGGCACTGGTGTTGGGCGCCTCTGGCGTCATGCTGACCACGGGTTGCGGGGAGGCCGTGTTGCAGGTGGGAGTCAATCCTCCGCCTGGACCGCCTCCAGCGCCACCTCCTCCTCCGGAGCCTGAGCCCGTTGCGGCTCCTGAGCCTCCGCCCGAGCCTCCTCCGCTGGTGGAGGTCAAGGGTGACGAAATCAAGATCAATGACAAGATTAACTTCGCAAAGAACTCGGCGGAGATCGAATCGTCTTCCAACAGCCTCATCGAAAACATCGCCAACGTGATGAAGAAGCATGCGGATATCGACTTCGTGGAAGTCGCCGGCCATGCTTCTCGAGAAGGCGACGAGTTCTACAACAAGAACTTGACGCAACGTCGAGCCAAGGCCGTCATGGACGCGTTGGTTGCGCTGGGCGTCGAGAAAAACCGTATGCGCGCCGTGGGTTACGGCTTCTATTGTGAGCTGCAGCCTGACAACCACGAGGCCAATCGTCGCGTGGAATTCAAAATCCTTCGTCGCGCGGGCAAGGATACTTCGGTCAAGGGCGGCGGATGCGAAGCTGCCGACAAGAAGGGTTTGACGGCAAAGCCGATCCCGGCGGATGCACCGAAAACCGAGAAGTAGTATTTCCGTTTCGGATTCTGATGACACCCATCACGCGGCATTTTGCTGCGAGGGGGGTGTTGTATCCACCAATCCCAATCCCTAGAATCGTCCATCCATTCGCACGCCTGCCCAGCCTCCTTGTGGTGGTGGCTGCGGGCTGAACGACAATCCCGGTTGATCGGGCTGTGTGAGCGTATTGTCTGGTTGCGAGCCCCCACTGAATATGAACAACAATGCCCCGGTGACGATTCCCGCCGCGCCTACGCCCAGCGCCACGTTCGCGAACAACGTATCCCGCTTTCCCGTGTCGTACGTTTTTTTCATCGAGGAGGGGCAAGCCGCGCGCCCACTTCCACAAGCGTCATCGAGATCGGAAATAGCTTTCGAGCGCTGCACCATGAAATAACCCGAGGCGCCGAGTCCAACGACACCGACACCGGTTGCGATCCAGGCAAGGGTATTCGATCCTTCTCGAGAATCGATTTCGACGGAGGACGAGGAAGATGAATCTGTACGTTCTGGCGTGTTTTGTGGGGGAATCGGAGCAGCCGCTCCCGGCGCTCGTTTGATCATCTTGATTTCGATCGTGGCTTTCTCGCCTTCCGCGAGTCGGACTTCTTGGCGAAACGGAAGGTACCCCGCGGCCTGAGCCACGACCACGCGCGTTCCGGGATCGAAAGGCATGGGTTGACCGATCGCGGACTCACCAAGAGGTTTTCTATCCACGAGCACGGTTGCGGTAGCGGCACCATCGCCTCGATGAATGATCAATCTGGGAATTCGAGGTTCCACCCGACCGATCGCTTCTTGGGCTTCGGCAATCACATCGCTGGCCGCGGAAGCTTGCGCATCGGCGAGAGCAATTCGGTACTCGCCCAACGCCATCACCAGCTTGCCCAACTTCTCGTGGCAATAACCAATATAGAATCCCACCTGAGGCGTGCGTTTGAAGGTTGCGACACGCTCCAACTTGCCGAGGGCAGTCGTATAGTCCCCCGCTGCCACGTGCGCGAGAGCCTCTTGAAACAAGGTTCGTGCTTCTTGTTTGGTGGGAGGCTCCGCCCCAACAGAGCCGCTCGTGGTCATGGTAGCCGAGCCGATAGCCACACAAGCACATAGCACCCACGGATAGCTTCGCGCATGCAACATGGTCGCAGGATAGCGCGCGCCTCGGATTCTGGGGAGTCCATGTGACTTGCATTCCGCTGGATCTTTCACGTTCTCGCACTACACTACTTTCCGCCTGAATCATGAAACTCGCCCCCGTTCTTCCGTTGAAAAAAAAATCGCGCACGCGACAACGCGTCGAACGGGTTCTTCTCTTCATTAGCCGCAAAAAAAAGGCAAAATCCGTAAACCAGGAGCCACCGAAAGCTTCGGCGCGCCCACCTCGCCTCTCCCCTTCCGTACGTCCGACCCGCGCTTCCACCGCCCCACCATCCTTGCTCGACGCGAGCGCGGCCTTGATGGGGGATACCGACGTTCCTTTCGCACCGTCGTCGGCAACTCTCCCCAAAAAAACTCGTAAAAAACCTAAGAAAAATCCTTTTCTTTCCACTCCCGTACCGGAAACCTTTCGCCCGCCGGCGCCCACACAACAAGCCCCTTCGGTGCTTTCAGCGCCCTTGGCCGCTGCTCCGAAAACCAAAGAAAACCAACTCCCTGCTGCCCCACCCTCGTTCCCTTCCGTCGCCTCTCGGATCGAAGCCGAGGCGCAAACAATATCCGAACGCAAACCACCAGCACGGCCTTCCCCTCCCACCCCCTCTTATGCGCCGGTTTCCCGTGATGTGTCGGTTCAACACACACCCCGGTCTACCTTCCGGGAATCGTATTCCCGTCAGGATTCACCGGTCTTGCCTCGGTACGGATCAACCACCGTCCCCGTGCGCGCCGTGGCCATCGCCCACGAAAAAAGCAACGCGGTAGGCACCATCGAACTGTCCTGCGTCGCACACGGATTACGCATCCAATTCGTCCGAATCAGCAGCTATACGGAAGGATTCGTTCCTTACCCCGCCACATCCTCCGAGCGTATTACCGTCCCTTACGATCAAGTGGCCGCCGTCGAATTGGATGCCGACGGATTGGTTCACCTTACGCTTGACCCTTCCGTTACACCATACCATCGCCTGGTGCTCGCGGGTCTCGCGCGCGACCCAGCCTTCGACCACATCACAAGCCATCGCCGTCGGATGCGGGTCGAACGCTCCATTACCATCGCTGCTCTTGCCGCATGGGTGCCCATCGCATTGCTGCTGCGAGCGCTGGTGGCCGACTTGCCTGCCGTGATGGTGATGGGAATGGCCGTAAGTGCCAGCCTCGTGCTTTACCTGACACGTCGCGATATCGCGACCAAGATCGTGTTGTTCAACCGAACCCACGAGCACGTGCGTGATGAACTCCTTGGTGAATTGAAAGCGCGTCTTGCACCGGGCCGCGTGCGAGCCATCACGGTGGCATCGGAGATTCCCGTACCGGAGGCAGCCCCCGCCGAATTGGGGGAGCCGGAACCCGATGGCACCAGTCTACGCGGATTATTTGCCACCGCGGGGGTCATGGCAGCGATGGCGGCCGTGGCTATTCTCATCGGCAAAAACTTGTTGTTCTCCTCGCCGTCGGATCCGCAAGCCAGTGGGACAGACGTGCGTGAACCCGCGGATCCAGTGCCAGCTTCCGAGCCTTTGACCAGCGCTTCGCCTTCCATCGTGGCCGAACCCGTGGCTGTCGTGCCTCCACCGCCTCCTTGCTCGTGCGACCGCGCCGATTCACCGCTGTGGGCCGAGGGCGTACCACGAATGTCCGTGCTCGCTCACAACCGACCAGGTCCCACTTCTTACGAACGACCTTCGATGTATCCCGAGATCGCTGTCGTGAACAACTCGTCGGAGGACTTGAAGGATATCGTCATGGTGGTGGACTTCATTCTCGGTCCAAGGGACGGTCGCAAAGCGCGGGTGGTCGACAAACAAGACTTGTTCTGGGAGGGGCGTCTTGGGCCAGGGCGTGCGGTCAAGTGGCGCGTGCGCGGCCGCGGGGACGATTATTCCGTTACCTCTTTCGTCAGCGGCATGCTCGGACAAGAAGCCAAGCCGGCTCCCGCCGACGCCTTCTACAAACTGTCGATGACGGCCAATACGCCGAGCGTGCGTTTGCATGGTACGAAAATGCTCGCGTATTTGGGCGACGAGCGGGTGGCGGAAGGACTCGAAAAACTTCGGCAAGAAGGCCGAGAGGAGATGGTGGAGTCGATTGAGCAAATCGTACAAGCCACGCGACCCCTTCGGGTCTGCTCCGTGCAAGCGAATCTCGACCCCGCGGATCCCCATCGATTCGTCGTCAAGGCCTGCGTATTCAACGCTAGTTCCTCACCCATGACTCGACCGTGGATTACGGCTACCGCCAAGCTCGAGGATTCCACCACCGAAGCCAGATGGCCCTTACCAGAAGACTTGCCGTCGAAAACTGGCTTGATCACCACCGGAACGGTCGCGCTTCCCGCCCAGCAAGATGGGGCCGATCCCAAGGCGACAACCGTTACTGTGAATGCCGATCGGTGACGGTCCACAGCGGAACGGCAACGTGTCGGAAGCGATCTCCGTTGTCCCGGCGAATACAATATAACTAATTGAATTTGTTGATATAATATTCGGTTTCACCGACTCGGGATCGCCCGGGTTACATCACCTCCGCGAGTTGTTCGGCGATCTCTTCAATCCGTGGATTGCCTTTCCCATCCCGCTTTTCCCACCAAGATTGCACAGCCGTGGCGAGCGCATTCAGTCCGAGCAAAGCGGCCATGCTGCCTTCGCACCAACTCGAGAACCGTCCCATCATGCCGCAAGCGAGTGCGCGAAAGGCATCCGAGTCGAGCGCATCGACTCGTTTGCCCCATACGCCCAAGGGAGCATCGGCAATCCCAAGGATTGGCTGGGTATCGACAAGCACAATGGTGGCATGGCAAACCTTTCTCGCTTCCCGAACGGAAGCAAATCGATCGGCATCCACCGCATCACGGTCTGCGCCAAGCAACGCGCCAAGCTCATCCAATCCAAGGATCAAAAGGACATCTCCACCCGATGCATGAAAGGGTTTCGGCTTTTTCCCCACGCGATGGGAGGGGCGAACCACGATCGAGCCATCGAAGTGTTTGCGAGCGAGATCGATCCACCGAGCATCGTCTTCCGAAGCCGCGGGAAAGACTATGGAATCACAAGATTCGAGGAGTTGTTCATATCCTTTGGCATTGCTTTTCGAATCCAATTCCAGAAGTTTCGCGTAGCCCTGGCAATCGCGAACGGCGTTCAATACCGGACGAGGACCCATCAGGTGGATGCGGCCAGGAGCTGTTCGCAACGCGCCACAAAACGCCGCGCGCATCGCCCACACATCTTCTTCCGACGAAACGACGATCCCCACCGCATCATCGGCGAGAATGCGGGCTTGTTCCCGGATTTGTCGCCCGATATTTCGTAAAGGCGCCTCGACGAGCACTTCCGCTTCATGCCCGACTTGTTCGACGATCGAGGATGGCACGCCGAGGGAAGCCACGTGGATCTCACCGGCGAGACGGGCGCCCATGGGTGTCAACAAGCCGAGTTTGAGAGCGCCAAACGTGATGGTGGCGTCGGCGACCACGACGGTTCCGAGCACGGTTCCCTTGTTGGCATCCAGTCCACTGGGCAAATCGAGCGCCACGCGTGTGGCTGCCGTGGCGTTGATGCGATCGATGGCTTCCGCGTATCGACCACCAATTTCACGATCGAGACCCGTGCCGAAAAGGGCATCCACCACCAGGTCGGCGCGTAGCAATTCCGTTTCCAACACCACGGTCGCTGCTTCATCTTCCAAGAGAACCACATGTCCCCCCAACCCGACGAAAGCATCATGGTTGAGCCGCGCGTCGCCCCGCAGTTTTTCGGGATCGGACATCAAACAAACCGAAACGCTGTAACCCGCCGTAAGCAAATGACGAGCAACCACGAAACCGTCGCCTCCGTTGTTGCCGGATCCGCAAACGACGAGCACGTGATCGTTGTCCTCGAGCAACGTGCGAACCACTTCGAAAGCCCCCCGCCCCGCGTTCTCCATGAGAACGACGCTGGGCACCTGGCAGGTGTCGATCGCCACGCGGTCAAAGGAGCGGATTTGTTCACGGGAAAGAACGCGGTGCATGATGACCCTCATGGGCTGTTCGGGAAAGCCTTTCGTCAAAATCAGCGACAAGGACCCTACTTTTCGCGAAGAGCCAGACCACGATTCAGGGCTTCGCGCATGGCGCGAACCGCCGAGCCGAGCCCCATGAACAGGGAATCGGCAATGATGGCGTGGCCGATATTGACTTCTTCGATCTCGGCAATGGCGGCAATGGCCGGGAGATTGAATCGAGTCAACCCATGACCTGCCGCAATGGATAACCCCAGTTCGTGCCCAACTCGAGCGGCATGCCGCAATCGCTCGAGTTCCTCTAGCTGTCCGTTTCCGGATAGATTGCAGTACTCCCCCGTATGAAGCTCCACTTGCTCGGCACCAAGATCACGGCAAGCCACGAGTTGCGCCTCTTCCGGAGCAATGAAAAAACTCACGCGAATCCCCGCCTTGCGCGCCCGCTCCGCCACCTTCTCCATCTGCTTGCGTTGACCCACCACATCGAGTCCCCCCTCGGTCGTGCGTTCTTCACGACGCTCCGGAACCAGCGTAATGCAATCGGGACGAATTCGTTCCGCAATCCCGATCATTTCGTCCGTTCCTGCCATCTCCAAGTTCAACAACGTCGTTATGCTCTCCCGCAATCGTTCGATATCCCGATCCACCATGTGCCGACGATCCTCTCGAAGGTGGGCCGTGATGCCGTCGGCGCCAGCGTCTTCGCATACATAAGCCGCGTGAATCGGATCCGGATAGCGTGTCCCACGCGCGTTGCGGACAGTAGCGATATGGTCAATGTTGACGTGCAGTCGAATCGTCATGGGGCGAGTGTAGCCGCGCGAAGACCTCGTGAGTACCCTCCGCGTTCGAATGGGTGACGACACCTCGGATCAGGCTGGTTTGGCTTGCGAAATCCGCATATTGTCCCCATTTCAGGACATGGAGCCCTGCTGCGCTTGCGAGAAATCATGACTCATCCAACTGTTTTTCGATTCGTCAACGCTCGTCTACCGACCCAAGACGGACCACGAGAAGGGAGTTTGACCATTCGCGATGGTACGATCGCGTGTTGGGATGGCCCCCAGGAAAAGGGTTGCGAAGATATTGACCTGCAGGGCGCGTGGCTTCTTCCGGGCGCTATCGATGGTCACGTTCATTTCGACGACCCGGGGTTTACCCACCGGGAGGATTTTGCCTCCGGAACGCGCGCGGCGGCTGCCGGTGGCGTCACCACCATTGTCGATATGCCGTGTACGTCGTTGCCTCCGGTGACGGACGGAAGCTCTTACGATGAAAAATATTCCGTGGTGGCGCCCAAAGCATGGGTAGATTTTGCCTTGTGGGGAGGCGTGCGGGGCAATGATTTCGACCGCGATTCGGTGAGCCGCCGTCTCGACGAACTTCGATCGCGCGGTGTCCGATCGATCAAAACCTATCTGATTTCCGGAATGGATACGTTCCGTGATGTGGATGCGGATCAGCTTGCGATCGTATTGGAGGAAGCTGGTCGTCGCGGGATGCGCGTGGGAGTCCATGCGGAAGACCGTCAAGACGTATTGCAAGCCACCGAGCGCGAACAAGCGCAAGATCCAGCCGGAATGCCAGCTTCGTATGCAAGAGCACGCAGTGCCGAGGCGGAAGCCAAAGGAGTTCAAACGTGTATCGAGCTATCGGAGCGAACGGCAATGCCGCTTCACGTAGTGCATCTGGCTTGCGGTCGAGGAGTCGATCTCATTCGACGTGCCAAGGCACGACAGGTCCCGATCACGGCGGAAACCTGCCCCCATTATCTGGCGTTTACCGTCGAGGATCTCGAGCGTTTGGGAGGACTGCTCAAAACCGCGCCGGTCGTCAAAAGTGCCGCCGATCGACAAGCTCTTTGGGAAGGACTGGCGGATGGCACGCTCGACATGGTAGCCACGGACCATGCGCCTGGAGCCTATCCGAAGGAAAAAACAACCGGATCCATCTGGACCGATTATGGGGGCGTGCCTGGAGTCGAACTTCTTTTGCCGTATCTGCTAAGCGAAGGGGTGATGCGAGGCCGCCTCTCTCTGGCGCGAGCGATGAGGCTATTGTCCTCCAATCCAGCACAAATTCATTCGTTGGCCGGAAAAGGGGGACTACAGCCGGGCAACGATGCGGATGTCGTGGTTTTCGATCCGCGTCCCCTATGGACTGTGCGCGCCAAAGACCTCGTGACCCGCCAGCCCTATACACCGTTCGAAGGTATGCAATGGCAAGGTCGCGTGACCACCACCTATGTGCGCGGCCGTCTGGTATACGATAGGGCCCGAGGTTTTGCCGATGCACCCCGTGGCAAAAGGGTCGAACCTCGTGGCTCGTCGATCGAAGAATGAAAAGCGTGGAGTCAAAGATGTCCAAAAAGCTGCTTGTAGGCCCGGCCACCGTATTCACCAATACCCCTGGCAATTCCGTCGTACCGAATGCCGGCGTCTTGTGCGCAAACGATCGGATCGAGCGGGTGGCACCCTTTTCCGAGTTGGCGGCGAGTAACAACGATGCCACGCGATTGTCCACGGACGGCAAGGTGATCGTACCGGGACTCATCAATGCCCATCATCATTTGTATTCCACGTTTTCTCGCGGCATGCCGATTGCCGCCACGACACCGCTGCGCAACTTCCCAGAAATTCTCGAAGGAATTTGGTGGCGTTTGGATCGAGCCCTCGATCTCGAAGCGGTAGAGGCCGGCGCCTATCCCCCGGTGATGGATTGCCTCCGTTGGGGAACCACGACCATCATCGATCACCATGCTTCCCCCAATGCCATCCGAGGATCGCTACAAGCGTTGGCGCGAGTATGCGATGAAGCGGGGATTCGCGCGAATCTCTGCTACGAAGTGACGGATCGAAACGGGGATCAGGGAGCCGTCGATGGCGTGCAAGAAAACGCGCAATTCGTGCGAGATTGTCAAAGCCACCGAGCCCACGGGGCCCTGCTCGGCTTGCATGCATCGTTCACCGTTTCCGAACAAACGCTTGCTCTTGCGGCTCGACAGGTGGACCCCGCTACACCCATTCATATCCATGTGGCCGAGGATGGGGCCGACGTCACCCGAACGCGGGAACAGTTTGGAAAAGGCATCATCGAACGGCTCGAAGCCCACGGACTACTCCGAAAAAATAGCATTTTGGTCCACGGTATCCATTTGACCGATGCCGAACTCGATCGCATTGCGGCCGCACAAGCTTGGCTCGTTCACAATCCCGAATCGAACGCGAACAACGCCGTGGGCCACTTGGATGTGCAACGCGCCATGGCACGCGGTGTTCGCGTTGCCCTCGGTACCGATGGAATGGCTTCGAACATGCTCCGAGCCGCCAAGTCCGCGTACTTGATGATCCGACATGCACGCAAAGATCCCACGGTAGGATTTGCGCTTCCTCGAAAATTGTTGTTTGAAAACAATGTGTTACTCGCTCGAGAAATATTCGCAGAGCCACGGCTCGGTTCGATTCAAGCAGGAGCACCCGCGGATTTATGCGTGATCGATTACGATCCGCCCACCGTTCTCGACGCAAGCACCTTTGATGGTCATTGGGTGTTTGGAATGACGGAATCACCGGTGTGGGCGACGATAACGAGCGGAAAGGTTCGCATGCATCGCGGTGAGTTTTTGGATCTGGATCGAGAGAAGATTTCGCAACGAGTCCTTGCCGCGGCCGATGGGGTGTGGGAGCGACTGCGCCAGATGCCCTGAGGATATTCATCACAACCATGGAGAGTTGGAAGCGGCTTCTGGTGGGATTGTCCACCGTATTGGTCGTGGTGGGCGCGGTGGCGTCGATAGCGATGCACGGACCCAATCCGCTGCTCCACCCATCTCCCATGCTTCGACTTTCGCCATGGTTACGCGAAAGCCTGTCGGCGACCCTCGGAATCGTATTCGGGGTAGCCACCGTGGCTGCCACGCGATGGTCGGTCCGGCACACGCGATGGGCGCGACGGCTTCACCGTGACTTGCGGCCCGTGGCCCAACAGCTCTCACCAGGGTTGATTGTCTTGTTGGCATTGTTGTCGAGCGCGGGGGAGGAGCTTCTGTTTCGCTCGTTTCTTACGCCCTGGGTCGGAATCGTTCCGCAAGCCTTGGTATTTGGTATCCTGCACCAAACTCGTGGACCCAGCCGATGGGTATGGGCCCTGTGGGCAACGGTGATAGGTCTTGCTTTCGGGCTCATGTACGCGGCCATCGGTTCACTCATCGGACCGTGCATCGCCCATGCGTTGATCAACGCGATCAATCTTCGCTTTCTTCGCGATCACGAAGTCCCTTGGGATCCCATCGAATCGAGGTGAACGCGGCAGGCGATCGACACACGCGGTCGTGCGCGATGCAAGATCAGACCACGAAGTCGAGCATGTGAAGACGTGTCAGATAGTCTTCCAACGTGGCGGCATATTCGCGAATCAATAGATCGAGTGCGATCATGATGCCCTTGTCATCCGTACTTTCTACGGTTCCGCTAATGGGGATCTCGCCTGACGGAAGAACGAGCACGGCGCTCCAATGGGCACCGACCTCGTGCGCTCCCGATGCGGAATTGTCGAGAAGCAGCCAGCCGTCGGACATCTCCACCACGGGGGCCATGGAGCCATCATCGAAACGAACTCGGGCTTGCAGTGATTTTGCTGGTTCGACGAGGTAATGCCAGCGACGATTGCGTTCGATCAGTTCTTCGAGGGTATCGTGGATGGGTTTGCTCAACGACGTGTCTTCCGATTCGAGGACCAGGTCGCGCATTCGTTTCATGGCTTTTTGGGTGCGGACGATATTGGCGCGCATCTCTTCGATACGGCGCGCATCTCGACGAACCTTATTGGCAACGATTCCGAGCAGGCCGTGGTAGAAAGGAAACGCGACATCTCCGTGAGTTTCGAAAAAATCGAGCAACGATTGGGTGGGGATTCGCCATATTTCGGAGGGTTCGGTGATGCGTGCGGTCGTATAACGTCGCAGACCGGTAATCGCCCCCAATTCACCGATGAGGGCGATGGGCCGCAAACGGAAGCGGACGGTATCGCCCTCGAATAGGGCGACTTCTCCTCGTACGAGCAAAAGTAGATCCGTGGGGTTATCACCGGCCCGAAAGAGGATCTCGTCTTTGTCGTGCTGGCGTCGTTCGAACACGCCGAGCAACGAGGTGAGATGCTCCTCGGAAATGTCTTGAAAAAGAGGGATCGTGCGCAGATCAGAAGGAGAAACCGCCATGGTTCGGTGTTGTATCCCAGGATCCCGATCGTTGTCGAGTACCGAGCCATCGGTGCGACAATGCCAGCAGGCCACGGGTGCCTGGGGCGCGATCCGACGAGCCATCGGTGGTTGCCACAGCGCAGCGGGGAAGTCCAAGCGGGAAAACGCCCAAACCATGGAGTTCGGAACCCCAAGCGTATCAATGCTGCTACGGTCAGCCCATGGTTGAAAAGACAGCACTGGGTGCCCAAACCTTCCTATTTCCCATGCCCGCGGTGGTCGTGGGCGTCATGGTTAACAACCGACCCAACTTCATGACCGTCGCTTGGACTGGCATGGCATGCGCGCAACCTCCCATGCTCAGTATGGCGGTGCGAAAACAGCGCTTCACCTACGAAGGGCTCACCATTCACGGACTTTTCTCCGTCAATGTTCCCAAGGTCGAGCATGCCGAATGGGTCGATTACTTCGGCATCGTTTCTGGTCGCGAAGAAGACAAAACCTCACGAGCCGGCATCGACGTCATGTACCGCGATGGCCATGAAGCACCCATGATCGCCCAATGTCCGGTGAATCTGATGTGTCGCGTCGAACAGATGACAACGCTCGGAACCCACGACTTGATCGTGGGACAGATCGTTCAGACCTATGTGGACGAGGATTGTTTGGTCCGGGGGGTGCCCGACGTATCCAAGATCGATCCCCTGGTATATGCGACGGGTCGTAAGACGTATCACGGTCTGGGGGCTACCGTGGCGAAAGCGTATCGGGTGGGTCTTTCCCTGCGATCCAAGAAACCGGAGTGATTCATGCGCAACGACGAAATGATACTGCTCGATCATGGCGGAGGAGGAAGAGCGTCGCGTCGGCTGATCGAAGAAATGCTGCTTCCTCGTTTGAGAAATTCCGCGTTGGCGCGTCTCGATGATGCGGCAGAACTATCCGTAAACGGATATAGACTATCCTTTAGCACGGACTCCTATGTCGTCGATCCATTGTTTTTTCCAGGTGGAGACATTGGAAAGCTGGCGGTCCATGGGACGCTCAACGATGTGGCGATGGGAGGAGGCAATCCCATAGCCTTGAGCGTGGGCCTGATCATGGAGGAAGGGCTTCCCACCGATGTTCTCGTGCGAGTCATCGATTCGATGGCGGAAGCTTCGCGACAAGCAGGTGTCCCGATCGTGACAGGCGATACGAAAGTGGTGCCACGGGGAAAGGCGGACAAACTATTCATCAATACCGCGGGCATCGGCATCATCGCGCCCGATGTGCATGTCAGCGGAAGCTTCGCGCGTCCGGGCGATGTCGTGCTGCTCAGCGGTCCCATCGGATCTCACGGCGTGGCCGTCATGGCAGAACGTTCCGGACTCGAGGTGGCGTGCCGAAGCGACACCGCCGCGCTTCATGGCCTCGTGCAGGATATGCTGCAAGCGTTTGCCGGCGTGCATTGCTTACGCGATCCGACGCGAGGAGGACTCGCCGCCGTGCTCGACGAAATCGCAAAACAGTCGTCGGTATGCGTGCATCTTCAAGAAACGTCCGTACCGCTTGGGCCTGGGGTGCAAGCCGCATGCGAAATCCTTGGCCTCGAACCGATGCATCTGGCGAATGAAGGCGTGCTCGTAGGCGTGGTCCCCGAACAAGGCGCGACGCCTGTCCTTCAAGCGATGCAAGCCCATCCTTTGGGCCGTAACGCATGCGCCATCGGTACCGTGCAAGAAGGCGAAGCCCACGTCATCCTGCATACCGCCATCGGCGGCCAACGCATCCTATCCGTCCCCTCCGGCGACTTGCTCCCTCGCATTTGCTAACCACTTCGTCTATCAACATCACCCATGCCTCTGCTCATGGTCCGAACCAATGCGCCCGTCGACGAAGCAACCATTCCCGCGCTGCTGCAGGAGTGCTCGTCGCAAATAGCCAAACTCTTGAGCAAGCCCGAAAGCTACGTCATGACGCTCTTCGACCGCGTAGCCTGTATGACGATGGGCGGAAAAACCGGCCCCACCTGTCTCGTCGAGGTACGCAGCGTGGGAAAGCTGACGCCCCACCAGACCCGTCAGCTCAGCGAAACCCTTTGCTCCCTTCTTTCCAAGCGTCTGGATGTCCCTTCCGCCCGTATTTTTCTGAACTTCATGGACTTTCCCGGCGCCCTATGGGGGCACGATGGGGGAGTTTTCGGCTAGATCCTCCCCTTCGAAAAATTCCCTCCGATCACAAGATTGATCTTCCCTCGCGCGGGCATTGCGCTAAATGAGGGGCCATGTCCAAACCTCAAGATCCCCCGCGCCGACGTCGCGAAAAGCGACGCCGTTTCAAGAAAGAGCAAGAGCTATTGCTTCGAAAAGCCGAGCAGGAGGCGAAAACCAGACTGGTGCCGCCCCCGGAAAAAATCAATTAATCCAGTAGCTTATGACTTAATCGCCCAAGGCCCGCCGGGCTGGTTCGCGAGCACCAAGACACCCAATCCCCGTCGATGACGGTGCAAGCTGGATGTCCGCGTGATAGCCTCTCGCGCCCCGACGCGATCGTCTGACACGAGGAGAAATCGATGCAAGCTTCAGGCAAAGGCAACACACAACCCAACCCGAATGGAATGCCACCGGCCGGCTTGCCGGGAGGAGCACCTGGAAACGCCCTGGGGGTCCAACTCGCCGGAGGAGCCGCCATCGTCGCGCCCGTCTCCGCTTTCCCCCATGGGGTTCCCGGCAACGCGCTGATCGTGGTGCCCGTCACCCAGCCCACCGAAGAGTTCAAAGCACAGCTCGAAAAAGGTCCCGTGGGCGTGACCCAAGAGCAAATGTGGAAGTTGCTCGGCTTCAACGGTCCGGCGGTTCAGGTGCAGGACGATCAAGGACGTCCCATCGCCATCGGCCTCGAAGATCTGCTTGCCGGACTCGAGAAACATTGGAAGCAAGATCAAGAAGACCTCAACCGCGCCCGCATCTATGCCCAGGAACTCATGAAATACGGACGCCTCGACAAAGCCGAAAAAGTCCTCGGCACTCTCATCGCCTCGGGAGAAGCGACGGGCGACGATTGGCTCGCGTTGGGTGCCACCCAGCTCCAGCTAAAGGCCTTCGACAAAGCCGAGGGAACCCTCAAGGGCGCGCAGAACTTGATGCCCGACAATCCCTATCCCTCGTTGCACCTCGCCAAAGTAGCCCACGAGAAGGACAACAAAGACGAAGAAAACGAAATGGTTCGTAGAGCCATTTCCATCGATCGCCGCTGTGTCGATGCCTGGGCCTATTACTTCCAATTTTTGCGCGATCGGCACGATGAAGCCAAGGCCATCGAGATGATCGAGCAGGAGGCCTCCAGCGGTGCCGATGCGAAAAACGCCGCGCCTTTCATCGCCCTTCAAGGCTTTTTCTCGGCAAACGAAGAAACGAGGGAACGCGCCATCGAATTTGCCAAAAAAGGTGTCGAGCGCAACCCCGATGATCCCCTCGCGCTTCTCGTCCTCTCCGCGCTGTACGGACAGACGGGCAACTTGAAAAAAGTCATCGACTTGCTGCAGCCGCATGAACCGAAGATGATGCGCGACGTTCGCCTGGCGAATAATTACTTCGAAGCCTTGTTCCAAGATCGCCAGATCGACAAGGTGACCAAGTTGCTCAACGCGCTCGCCGGTTCACCGGATCGTCAAGTCAAACAATTCGCGATCGAGCGTTCCAAAGGCGTGGCGCAATTCCTTCAGCAACAACAACAGCAGCTCATGGCCGCGAGCAATCCCGCGACACCCACCGGCCCTCGACCGGTAGGTGGCCGAAAAGATTGATTAAATCTCCCTGCGCCCCCCTTTTCTTCCCCCTTCCCCTTCCCACATCGCTTCGATCCTTTCGCCCTCGTCATCGCTATCCTTGCATAAGCTCCTGCTTCCACCCGCCACCCGATCGAACGAGGGAGGCGTTCACCACACCCGTGATTGCAGACCAATCTCACTCGCGTAGACTAAGCGCGTGGACGATGATCGCGATGACTTCGAGGTGTTGGCTCCGGGTGTCGTGCGGGCGCGATGGTGGCATCGGCTTTCCAACGGCAAAGTGCAATGCGATTTATGCCCCCGGGAATGCCGGTTGAAAGATGGGCAACGCGGTTTTTGTTTCATTCGAGAGAATCGTGGTGGCCAGCTCGTGATGACGAGTTGGGGTCGGGCCTCCGGGTTTTGTGTCGACCCCATCGAAAAAAAACCTCTCAACCATTTTTATCCCGGCTCGAGCATCCTTTCCTTTGGCACCGCAGGATGCAATCTCGGCTGTCGTTTCTGCCAAAACTGGGACCTTTCCCACGCCATGAAGGTGGATCGTCTTCAAGACCAGGCTTCTCCCGAACAGATCGCCGATGCTGCCGTATCCGCTGGATGCAAAAGCGTCGCTTTCACCTACAACGAGCCAATCATTTTTGCCGAATTCGCCATCGCCACCGCCAAAGCGTGTCGTCGACAAGGGATCAAAACCGTGGCCGTCACCGCGGGCTATATCTCACCCCAAGCGCGTCCCGCCTTCTTCTCCCAGATGGACGCCGCCAATGTCGACCTCAAAGCGTTCTCCGATCGATTCTACCAAAAATTATGCTTCGCTCATCTCGAGCCCGTGCTCGATACGCTCGCGTGGATTCGCAATCATTCCAAGACGTGGCTCGAAATCACGACCTTGATCGTTCCGGGCGAAAACGATGACCCCAACGAAATACGTCGCTTATGCGCGTGGTGCGCACGCCATCTCGGATCCGAAACGCCTCTGCACTTCACCGCGTATCATCCCGCGTATCGCCACAAAGGCACGGCCCCCACACCGGCATCGACCCTCGCTCTTGCTCGAACCATCGCCGCCGAGCAGGGCCTGATTCACGTCTATTCCGGCAATATTCGCGATATCGACGGTCAATCCACCGTTTGCGGAGCGTGTGCCACGCGCATCATCGAACGTGATGGATATCGGATTTTGTCGTATCGGATCGATGCACAGGGTCGATGCGAGGTTTGCGGCGCAAACGTGGCAGGACGTTTCGATGAGCGGGCAGGCGCGTGGGGCGAAAAACGCCAACGCCTTCGGTTGGGAAGATGACCCTCGATTCGTCACCTACGATTCGCCGAAGACGATTTCGATCGTTTCTCAGATTGACAGGACGCCCGGCTTGATCGATAGGAGAAACGTGTTCGTAGTCCGCGAACACGTCCCCGTTTTTCTTCAACGACATCTCAACGGCGCGGCTTGTCTCCCGCGGGGACTCTGAATTCCATAAACGTTTTGAGCCGTGCCCCTCGACAACAACCCTCACGGATCGTTCACACGCCAGACCGAATGTGATGAATCAGCGCGTGACAACGTGGGGGTGGAGGACACTCAGCCCATGCATCTTCGAGAGTTGAAGCAGAAGCCGATGGTAGAGCTTGTTCAGCTCGCCAAAGAGCTCAATATCGAAGGAGGCGCCGGCCTCCGTAAACAAGAGCTTATTTTCGCGCTTCTGCAAAGCCAGGCGGCGAAAAATGGAAGTATCTTCGGGGAAGGCGTTCTCGAATGCCTGCCCGATGGCTTCGGCTTCTTGCGTGCGCCCGACTATAATTACCTTCCCGGACCCGACGACGTTTACGTCTCCCCTTCCCAAATCCGACGCTTCGGCTTGCGCACCGGAGATAGCGTCTCGGGCACCGTCCGCCCCCCCAAGGAAAGCGAACGCTACTTCGCTTTGCTCAAAGTCGAAAAAATCAATGGCGAGGCCCCCGAAGTCGCCCGCGACAAAATCCTCTTCGACAACCTCACCCCCTTGTATCCTACCGCCAAGTTCGACCTCGAAATCCTCGATGGACCACGCAATAACTCCACGCGAATCGTCGACTTGCTCGTGCCCATCGGAAAAGGTCAACGCTGCCTCATCGTCTCACCGCCTCGCGCCGGTAAGACCATGCTGCTGCAAGATATCGCCAACTCCATCCATCGCAATCACCCCGATACCGTCCTCATCGTCTTGCTCATCGATGAACGACCCGAAGAAGTCACCGATATGCAACGCACCGTCCACGGTGAGGTCATCTCCTCCACCTTCGATGAACCCGCCACCCGCCACGTCCAGGTCGCGGAAATGGTCATCGAAAAAGCAAAACGACTCGTCGAACACAAAAAAGACGTCGTCATCATGCTCGACTCCATCACGCGCTTGGCCCGCGCCTACAATACCGTCGTCCCCCCCAGCGGAAAAATCCTCTCCGGCGGCGTGGATTCCAACGCCTTGCACAAACCCAAGCGCTTCTTCGGCGCCGCGCGAAACCTCGAAGAAGGCGGCTCGTTGACCATCATCGCCACCGCCTTGGTCGATACCGGCTCCCGTATGGACGAAGTCATCTTCGAAGAGTTCAAAGGAACCGGGAACAGCGAAATCCATCTCGATCGCAAACTGATGGAAAAACGCATCTTCCCCTGCCTCGACATCAATCGCAGCGCCACCCGCAAAGAAGAACTCCTTCTGCCCGATTGGAAACTGCAACGCGTCTGGCTGCTCCGAAGCTTGCTGCATCCTCTCAATGTCATCGACTCGATGGAATTCCTCCTCGACAAAATCTCTCGCACGCAAAACAACCAAGAGTTCCTGGAGTCGATGAACCAATAGTCCCGCCTCCCTCGTCCCCCCACCCCATCCAATTCGTTTTTCCCCTTCCCCACATGAACCCGGCCCGCGCCAGGAGCATCACACGCAAGCATCACCGAATATCCGCCCACGGAGCCAAAATTCCCTCATGCCCATCGCCTCCGTCATTGACTTGCCGCGGATAATTGTCCGAACATCGCTCATCCACTGGCCTTGACCCAACACGACCCCCCTTCCCCCAACGACACCCCCTCTCCCGGCACTGGAGAACCGGACGCCGTTCCTTCCGCCGCTCCGCCCTCACCTTCCGCCGCGCAACCCCATCGCTTCCGCTCCCCCAAAGAGCGTCGGGAAAGCAGAAAAAAGCGAAAGATTACGCGCACTTCCCTCGATACCGGCCTAGAAAGCTTGCTCGGTGTGATCATCGTCGGAAGCGTGCTCGCTGTCGGCACCGTGCATACCTACACACTTCTTTTGGTCGGTCTTCTGAGCACGCTCGCCGGAACGCTCGCCCTATTCCTTTACCGCAAAGATGCCGAGGAATGGCCGTTGACCTTGCCCGCGGGCGGAATCCTGCTGCTGACGCTGTGGACCGCGCTGCAGGCCATCCCTTTGCCCGCAAGCCTGGTCGCCATCCTCGCCCCTCATAACGCGGAAACCTGGCGACATGCCCTCGACCCCCTCGGGCTACCAGGCCCGGCTTGGCATCCCATCTCCCTCGACCCCGGCGCAACCTGGGTGGAGGTCCTCAAAGGAATAACCTACCTCGGCGTGCTGCTCACAAGCACCGTCGTCGCTTTTCGACGCGGCGCCACCTTCGGCGTCGGCTTGGTTTTCGTCAGCGCCCTGGCCGCCGGCGCCTTCACCATTGCCCACGGTATCGCGGGAATGACCAAGGTCTTTGGGCTCTACGAACCCATCTACTTTTCATCCCCCTGGCAGATGGGGCCTTTGCTCAACTCCAACCACCTCGCCGGCTATCTCAACCTCGGCGTCACCTGCGGACTCGGCACCCTGCTCGTAAGAAAACCTAATGTTCCTCGATGGTTATCAGGATTGGGGGTGGCCACCCTCATCGCCTTGGCCGTCTTGGCCGCCTCGCGAGGCGCTACCGTATTGCTCCCCCTGGGCGTCGCTCTCGTCGTGTTATTGCTTCGTTCCAGAAATATCCCCGAACAAGAAGCCGTCTCCCGCCGATGGCTCAACATCCTCACCTTCGGCGCCGTGGCAGGAGGCGTCACGTTCACCGCTCTCGGCCTCACCTCCCGCCATTGGAAAGCGTTGCTCGATCAAGACCTGGGAAAACTATCCATCCTTTCCTGGGCGCGTCCCCTCGTCTTCGACCACCCCTGGCTTGGCATCGGCCGTGGCGCCTTCGAAACCGTGTACCCAGCCTACCGGCCCATCCAAGGCCACGTGCTTTGGACACATCCCGAAAATCTCCTCGTCCAATGGGCCGCGGAATGGGGACTGCCCGTCACCCTCCTCACCGTCGGCTTTTTCGCCTGGCTGATCCGCCCGTCCCGCATGGGCGCCACGCGAAGCGCCGTCGCTGCCGGAGCCGTCGCGGGAATCTTCATCCTCGTTTTGCAAAACTGGGTCGATTTCAGCCTGGAAATGCCCGGTGTCGCCATCTCCGCCGTCGCCCTCATCGGGACATGCTGGGGAGACACGCGACGACGGGGTGTGGCTCGATCTCTCGGCCATCCCTGGGCTTCCCGCTTCGGACGTCGTGGACTGACCGTGGGCTTTGCCGTGCTCGGGGGCCTGGCCCTTTTGCTCGTAGCGACCCGGGGCATGCGCACCGCGCTCGACGATCGCCTGGAGTTTCGTCGGCTCATCGAAGGGCCGCGAATGTCCAAAGACCGCTTCAATCCGTTGATTCGCGCCGCCATGCTCCGACATCCCGCCGAACCCTATATTCCCCTCGTCGGGGCCGAACGCGCGTGGCGCGAGCGGGATGCCAACCCCATTCCCTACCTGCAACGGGTGTTCACCCGCGCCAAGGTGTATGGCAGAGCCCACCTCCTGCTCGCCGAAATCCTTTTCGCTCGGCATGCGCGTCATCAAGCGCTGATGGAACTCAAGTTCGCGTGTCGCGACGAACCCGCGCTCACGACCACCGCTGTCGGTCTCGCCGTCCATTACAAAGTCCTAGGCAAAGACCTCGATCGGATGATCCCGGAGGGCGACGATGGCCTGATCGTCATGGATACCTTGGCGGGTTGGATGCACACCCGCGACCCCGAAACCAGCCAGCGATACGACGAAGAATTGCTGAAGCGGGACCCGGCGCGCGTCGGCCCACGGATTCGCCAGGTCATAAACCGAATCCACGCCCTGAAAAACGCCGAAAACCCCTTGTGTGAAGGGGAAGCCAAGCGACGGGCCTGCGCCGATCAAATCGAAGAGCATATCGCTCAAATCGAAAAAAGCGAGCCGGATACTTCAAGGGCCGCCCGCCTCCGCGCCGATGCCCTCATGGCGCTCCACCAACCCGAGAAAGCAGATAAAATCCTGGCCGCCGCTTGTGATCACGTCAAAGACCGAAATGAATGCTTGCGCGCGCGCGTGCCGATCGTCGTGGCCCTCGGGCACGAAAGCGAGTTGGAGACTCTGCTCGATGCCGTCGCCGCCTCAGGATGCTCGAGTCCGGCCGCTTGCGCCCAAACCCACCTTTGGATCGGCAGAACCCAGCTCGCTCGAAAAAACCTCGGCGCGGCTACCAGCGCGTTCCAACGCGCCACCCGTCATGACCCCCGCAACGTCGCGGCCTGGACTGCCCTCGGAAATACTTCCAGCGCCCTGGGATTGCATGCCCAGGCGGCTCGCGCGTACGAGCAGGCCCTCGTTCTCGATCCCCAAAACGAGGACTTGCGCAAAAAACTCGACAAAGAAAAAAGAGACGCCGCCTTGAGCATCTCCCCTTCGCGACCTTTTTGAACGAAAGCCCACCTGCCTCCGTCGCCTGTCCCGTTGCCTAAATTATGCTAATATTACAATAGGTTACGCGCATTTCACACCGCGAGGTCTACTTGATCGTAACCATCGCTCGCGCCGCGGTGAATGCGGTAAGGGAGGTTGGGAAAAAGGGTGACGGCGGCGGCCATGACCGCCCATGTCAAAAGTCGATCGAGCGAGGAAGGGGAGATAGGGACGGCCTCATGCCGCCCCACGGAAGCGGAAACTCAGGGGCAGGTGAGCGTATGGGAGCCCAAGTAGGTGAAGGTGTCCTGAGAATAGCCATCCCATTCCACGGCTGGATCGAAAGGATCCGAGCCATCCGTATCACCGGATTGGATCCCGCATTTGCGGACGAGGGTATGATCGACTGTAGATGTATTACCCGATCCCCAAGCCGTACCGGGATCGAAGCCTATTTGTCCAATGACATCGAGGGTCGTGCCGTTGCAAACAAGCTCCACCGCATCATCGCCGTTGAAGTCAAGGGATGCTGTCTGATAATCGCATTTATCTTTTATGCCTGAAACTGCGCTGTTGTGGCAAATTACAAAGACTCCTCCCGATGCCAGATGGGGGGTGCTTGCCGGTGGAGTGATGGTTTTGCTGGGTGACGAGGCTGCATTCGAATAGACTCTCACCGAGCATTGCGAAATATCAACGTCTGCTCCCGTCGGGTTGTAGATCTCCACCGCCTTGTTATTGCTGGATCCCTCAATATATTCGCTGAAAAAACAGCGTGGCCGGCGCGACGGGGGTTACCGTAATCTCTCCGGCCTGGTCCGTCGTATACCCGCCAGTCGTCGAGCCATCCAAATCGCAATAGGTCCACGTGGCACCATCATCGCCGGAGAATCGGAAGGCGAGATCGTAGGGGGAACCCGACGCCGCCGGGATCGGGAACGTAGCCATGTATTCGTCATTGTTGCTATCGGATGGGGTCCATCCGGGATTCGGATCAGCATCGATCCAGGTCCATGAATTGGGTGGCGTCGATGCATCCGGTCCATAACCAACCTGGCCTTTGACGATCGGATGAGGGTCGTTGCCCGTCTTGTTAAGATCCGTCAATCCTTCGATATAGAGTTGGCCGTACGCCGTGGCGTTCGTTCCTTCCGCACCGGAGATCGAAGCGGTTTGTAGACGGCACCAATCGATGCTGTGCGACGTCTTGGACAGCAGATCACCGGCTTGGGCCGGGGCGTAACCGTTGTCGGATCCGTCGAGATCGCAGTATTTCCACGTGTTTCCACCATCGCCGGAGAACCGGAAGGCATAATCGTAATGGGTTGCCGAGGCCGTGGGGATGGTCACCGTCGCCATATATTCATCGTTGGCGGGATCGGAGAATCCGTCGTTGGCCGTGGCCGCAGTCCAGTTCGTCCAGGTGGTGGGATCGGAGTCATTGCTACCGAAGCCCACCTGGCCGATCACCTGGGAGTTGGGATTGGGCCCGGAGCCCTGGTTGGTGAGTCCATCGATGAAAACGCGGCCGTATACGTCGCGCTTCTCACCTTGGATGGAGACCATTTTGGGAGGGAACTGCAGATTGCACCATCCGATGGTATAGGTGGGCGCGGAACCGCAAGAACTGTTGGCGGCGCCGGGGGTGCCTAGATCACCGTTGTAACTCACACTTGCGATGCACCAGTTGGCCGGGTCGTCATTGGCCGTGGCCGTAAGGCTGTCTGGCGATAGATTCAGAGCTTTTCCAGCTTGAATCGGGAAGCCGCTGGTGAAGATCACCTCATCGATGAGGTTGCTGGCGCAAGTGAGATGCAGTTCGTCTCCACCGTTGGCGAGAGCGATCCCGGAATAAACGTAAGCGGGCGTAAATCCAGGGGAATCACCGTTCGCAAGAGCAAGGTAGCCCCCCGAGGGAATGATAAGAGAAGTATTGATGGTGAACGAGCCACTATTGTCTCGCACCACGCATCCTTTGAGGTCGAAAGCGCTCGTCGTTGGGTTGTGCAGTTCGAACCATTCGCCCCCGGTGTCGCCAACCGTGGTGGGGTCCACCATGATTTCGGAGAAGATGACTTGCCCCACGTCGGGTGGAGGTAGACCGCAAACGTTATCCTCACCGCCACCGCCGCAGGTCTGGGAAGCGGTGCAGGTGCCGCAACTGATGGTGCCGCCGCAACCATCGTTGTAATCGCC
>Ga0116159_1001172_pt1 | contig 28756 bp, 30 predicted proteins | sample AD_JPNAS1_MetaG_FD_89878 | JGI IMG/M metagenome (GOLD analysis project Ga0116159, IMG submission 89878) | Active sludge microbial communities of municipal wastewater-treating anaerobic digesters from Japan - AD_JPNAS1_MetaG | ecosystem: Engineered > Bioreactor > Anaerobic > Digestate | place...
CGACGCGCGGCATAGAGAAACCAGACCGAGGGGGTGAGGATCGGCACATCGACGTTGAGCGCGGCATCGCTGTAAGAGCGGCGCTCGAACGCCATGAGGCCGCCACCGACCGTGTTGGGGAAGCGGTTGCGCGTGGCCGAGGCGGCCAACGTCATTTTCGGCAGGAACTCCGCGAACGCGATATCTTTGCCGAGGCGGGCGAGTTCGTGCCGCAGGTCGGCCTGGCGCGCCTCGTAGTTGTTGGTCATCGCGATCGTCAGACAGTCCTGCAAAGAGAGCGGCTGTTCCAGCAGGGCGGCGGTCTGCGCGTCGAGGTCACGCCGGAAATCTTCGGTATGCTCGCTCCGCGTCTGCTGTGCGTCATAGGTGCTGCATCCACACCATGTGAGGACGATCAGAGAAAGAAAAATAGGCTTAAGATTCATTGTCAATGTTTGTGGGTTACCGGGCCCTATCCCGGGTTGAACGGGGCGGGATAATACAGGTTCGGATTATCCGAATCAAGACCAAATTTGTGTTTTTTAACGCAGAGACGGGGAGACGCAGAGGGTTGAGAGAAGTTCATTATTCATTAGTTGATTAGTTCATTAGTGCATTAGTTTTGGCATGATCGCAGGTCGCGGGTCGAGTGTCGCGGGTCAACCTCTCTTATTGCGGCCACCCAATGGTCGCAACCGTGAGAGTAAAACAGGGTGACCCTCTCGGGGCGACGCCGAATAGGGGCACGGGTTTTCCAAATACCGGGAAGGCGCTCATACCATGACCGCGAAACGCTGGCTTGGATCGCGTGCGGAAAAGAGCGGTTGACGCCTTTGGGGAGGCTCCGTACACTTCCTTCCCTATCAGGGGATCAGGCGGCGGACGCGGACGGTCTCCGGAGGCCTGGCCGGGGGCGGACTTGTCCGGCGCGGTGATATTTATGACAGACATCCTCATCAGTGGCGCGCGGCAGCATAATCTCAAGAATGTCGATGTGCGCATCCCGCGTGATTCGCTTACGGTGATCACCGGGCTCAGCGGTTCCGGCAAATCGTCGTTGGCGTTTGACACGCTCTATGCCGAGGGGCAGCGCCGGTATGTCGAGAGTCTCTCGGCCTATGCGCGGCAGTTTCTGGACCGGATGCAGAAGCCCGACGTGGACCATATCGAAGGGCTGTCGCCCGCGATCGCAATCGAGCAGCGGACATCCGGCGGGAATCCCCGCTCCGTCGTGGCCACGGTGACGGAGATCCACGATTATCTGCGCCTGCTGTACGGCAGCATCGGACAGGCGCATTGTCCCGAGTGCGGCAAACCGGTAGGGCGGCAGAGCGCGGAGCAGATCGTGGACCGCCTGTCGGGCGAGCCAGCGGGGAGCAAGCTGATTCTGCTGGCACCTTTGGTGCGGGGACGCAAGGGTCGGCATGAGGAGGTGCTCGAGGCGGCCCGGCGTCAGGGTTTTGTCCGGATCCGTGTGGATGGGAACCTGTTTGCGTTGGACGACGTGCCGCGGCTGGAGAAGAACAAAGCGCACACCCTTGAGGTGGTGGTGGACCGGCTGGTGGCGGGGGACGGGGTGCATGCGCGGCTCACCGACTCGGTCGAGTTGGGGCTGAAACAGGGTAACGGCCTCATTCAGGTGCAGGTGACCCGGCCGGACGGTAAGACGCGCGAGGAGGTGTTTTCCGAAAAGAATGCGTGTCCGGATTGCGGGATCAGTTTTGAAGAGCTAAAGCCGCGGTCGTTCTCCTTCAACAATCCGTATGGCGCCTGTCCGGTTTGTGCGGGATTGGGCGCCCAATTGGTTTTTGACGAGGAGCGGGTGGTGCCGAACAAAACCCTGTCGCTGGCCGAAGGCGCGATTCAGCCCTGGCGTCACGGCGGGTTCCGCATGGTGGTTTACTACAAACACCTCACCAAGGCGGTGGCTGCGGCGTACGGGGTGGATTTGAACACGCCGTATCAGGAGTTGCCCGAGCGTTTCCGGCAGATTCTCCTGCACGGTAGCGGGGAGGAGCCGGTGACGCTGCGGTTCTGGATGCGCGGTGCCTGGCGCAAAACCGAAAAGCCGTTCGAAGGCGTGCTGCCGAGTCTGTTGCGGCGCTACAACGAATCGGAGTTTGACGAGGTGCGGGAAAAACTCCGGCAATACATGAGCCGTCAGACCTGTCCGGCCTGTCAAGGGGCGCGTCTGCGTCCCGAGGCCCGCGTCTGCACCGTGTCAGGCCGTTCGCTGGTGGAGGTGATGGCCATGACGATCCGGCAGGGGGTGGCGTTTTTCGACAAACTGAAGTTGGATGCGGCGCAGGTGGCGGCGGTCTCCGAGGTGTTGAAAGAGATTCGCCGCCGGCTCGCGTTCCTTTCGGATGTGGGGCTCGATTATCTCTCGCTCGACCGGGAGAGTTCGACCCTTTCCGGCGGCGAGATGCAGCGCATTCGGCTGGCCACGCAGATCGGGTCCGGGCTGGTCGGTGTGTTGTATGTGCTGGACGAGCCGACGATCGGTCTTCATCCGCGTGACAACGAGCGGCTCATCGGCATGCTGCGCCGGCTGCAGCGGCGCGGCAACACCGTGGTGGTGGTCGAGCATGACGAGGAGATGATCCGAAATGCGGACCACATTGTGGATTTGGGGCCCCGGGCCGGACGTCAGGGTGGCGAGGTGGTGTATCAGGGAGGGTTAAAGGGACTGCTGGCCAGCAGGCATTCCCTGACGGCCGATTACCTGACCGGACGCATGCGGATCGCGATCCCTGAGGCGCGCGTCCAACCGGGTCCGGCCCGGCTCACCATCAAGGGGGCTGCGGAAAACAATCTCCGGAACATCGATGTGGAGATCCCGCTCGGTTGTTTCGTCTGTGTGACGGGGGTCTCCGGGTCCGGCAAATCCACACTGGTGGGCGAGATACTCAAGAACTACCTGTTCCGCCATTTCTACGGTTCCAAAGAGCGCGTGGGGACCTGCAAGAAAATCACCGGGATCGAAGGGATCGACAGCGTCATCGAGATTGATCAGAGCCCGATCGGGCGCACGCCCCGCAGCAACCCAGTCACCTACACCGGGGCCTTCACACCGATCCGCAGCCTGTTCGCCGCCACGCCCGCGGCCAAGGTGCGCGGGTACGGTCCGGGGCGCTTCAGCTTCAACGTCAAGGGCGGTCGGTGCGAAGTGTGCAAGGGGGACGGCGTGCGCTGTCTGGAAATGCACTTTCTGCCGGATGTGTACGTGACCTGCGAGCAATGCGGCGGGCAGCGTTACAATAAAGAGACACTGGAGGTCCGGTACGGTGGCAGGAACATCTCCGAGGTGTTGAATCTGACGGTGGACGAGGCGCTCGAGTTCTTTGCCCCGGTGCCGGCGGTCGCCAAGAAACTGCGGACTCTATCCGAGGTCGGGTTGGGATACATTCATTTGGGTCAGGCCTCGACGACCCTTTCGGGGGGCGAGGCGCAGCGCATCAAGCTGGCCGCCGAACTGTCGAAGCGCTCGACCGGCCGGACGCTGTATCTGTTGGACGAGCCGACGACCGGCCTGCACTTCGCGGATATTCACAAACTGCTCGATCTCCTGTTGCGGTTGCGTGAATCCGGCAACACGGTGGTGGTGATCGAACATAATCCGGATGTGATCAAATGTGCGGATCACCTCATTGATCTCGGGCCGGGCGGGGGGGACGAGGGCGGGTGGCTGGTTGCGACCGGCACGCCGGAGGAGGTCGCCGCCTGCCCGGACTCCGTGACGGGACGCTTTCTGAAGCGGCATCTGTGAGGCGCGCTGACGCTTTTTGGGGGGAGGGAACGTGGGATGTGTCCGTCATGCCTGTCGCGAAGCATGGGCGGGGGACGGTTCCCTGAACCGTCCGCGGACGCTTCGGGGAAGCGTCCCTACCGTGAACCTAAAAAGAGCAGTTGAACCTTCAACTCTCTTGGGTTTCTGGGTTTCAAGGTTTCTGGGTTTCAGGGTTTCATCGGGGTCGGGATCGGGATCGCTATCGGGTTTCTGGTTTCAGGATTTCATCCAAATCGGGATCGGGATCGGGTTTCAAGGTTTCAGGGTTTCTGGTTTCAAGGTTTCTGGTTTCAGGATTTCATCCAAATCGGGGTCGGGATCGGGATCGCTATCGGGATCGATTGCTTCACCACGTGACAAAAGGTAGGGCGGTTTCCCCGTAAACCGCCGCCGGGCCATGCGGACGCCTCGGGGAGGCGTCCCTGCCGCACTTTCGGAGTTCGGCGTTCGATGTCCAACATTCGTCAATCTTGGGCAGTGGGCGGGGGAGACGGCGCGGCAGCGGTTTTCCTGTGTTCCCGGCGCAACAAGTTCCGGAAGGCCGCACCGCAGACAGGGATGGAGAGCAGGTAGAGGATGCCGATGATCCCCAGGGTCAGCCAGAACTGGGAGACGAGCATGCCGATCAGGAACATGACGGTCAGCAGTACCGGCATCAGATAGCGGGGCGGCACGTGCAGGTTTTTGGCGGAGAGGGTCGGAAAACGGCTGGCCATGAGGATGCCGCAGAGTAGCAGCATGCCTCCCCCGATCCACGGGGATTGCAGGAAGGACGCTCCGGTGTGGAGATGCCAGATCGCGGGCGTCAGGACGAGTCCCGCGGCGCCGGGCGCAGGCAGGCCCATGAAAAACGGTTTCCAATGCGGCTGGGTCGGACCGCCGTCCAGCATGATGTTGAACCGCGCGAGGCGGAAGGCGCAGCACATGGCGTAGAAAAGCGCCAGCGCCCAGAACAGGCCGCGGAACGAATAGGCGGCACTGTCGCGCGCCACGGTCTCCATGATCCAGAAGTAGACGAAAAGGGCCGGTGCCACGCCGAAGCTCACGAAATCGGCGAGGGAATCCAGTTCCGCGCCGAGTTTGGAAGTGGCGCGCAGCATGCGCGCCACCCGGCCGTCCAAGCCATCCAGCACGCAGGCGATGATGATCGCGATCACGGCGTTGCGGCTGTGCCCCTCATACCCGCTGCAACTGTAACGGATCGAGGTGATGCCGCTCGCCGCCGCCATCAGCGTGACGAGGTTCGGGATCATTGACCGGACCGGCACGCCACGGCGCGCGCGGACCTTGTGCTTACGTTTGCGGAAACGGAATTTGCCCATAATGGTATCTGGAAAAACGTGTGTTAGAGTCGGGCGATTTCGGTTTCGCCCGCGACCATCACTTGCCCGAGACGGACGGTGGGCGTCACGCCGGGCGGGAGATACACATCCACCCGGCTGCCGAAGCGGATCAGGCCGAAACGCTCGGCCCGTTCCAATGTCTGGCCTTCGTTGACAAACCGGACGATGCGGCGGGCGATGAGCCCCGCGATCTGCACCACGGCAAACAGTTGGCCCGAATGCGCGCGCAGGAGATAAAGCTGGCGTTCGTTGTCTGTGCTGGCCTTGTCGCGTGACGCGTTGAAAAAGGCACCCGGCACGTAACGGGTCTTCACCACGGTTCCGGCCGCGGGCATCCGGTTGACATGGACGTTGAACACGCTCATGAAGACGCTGACGCGCCAGACCGGTGTTTCATCCTCCGTCAGCTCGATGGGGAAAGGGAGCTGCGTGATGAGGCTGACGATCCCGTCCGCCGGGCTGACCACGGCGCGGGGATCAGCGGGCGGCACACGCTCCGGGTCGCGGAAAAAGAGGTAAACCCCGTAGGTCAGCAGCACTCCCGGCAGACCCAGCGGAAGGCGGATCCATGTGAGCAGCAGGGCGATCCCTGCGGCCGCGAACACCCAAGCGCGGCCCTCCGGGTGCATCCGGGGGAAAAGAAAGCGTTTACAGGACAAATCTGGTGTACTCACAAGAGAAAACCCCAATGAAAAAACCAGTATGTCAGGAGAGGGGGGGCAATGCAAGAACGGAACGAAAATCGGCGGCGACCGCGAAAGATTTCGCGTTGCGTCGCGTGCGCGGACCTGATAAAGTTACACGCCCATACATGAAAATAGTCGTTCTTCTGGGTGGACCGGGTTCGGGGAAAGGCACCATCGCCACGCGGCTGGTGGCTGCGGACCGCACGTTCCGTCATGTTTCGAGCGGAGATCTTTTGCGTGAGGCGGTGCGGCTTCAAACGGATGCGGGGCGTGAGGCGGACGGGTATATGAAGCGGGGCGAGTTGGTGCCGGACGAACTGGTCGCCGCGATGATCCGGGAATGGATGGGGCGGTCCGGCGAGGGTGCGAGCACTCTGCTGCTGGACGGATTCCCCCGCACGGTGCGGCAGGCCGAGATTTTGGACGAGACGGCGGCTGGTTGCGGGGCCGAGCTTTCCGCGGCCGTGTTGCTTGAGGTGGACGACGCGACCCTGTTCGACCGGATTGCCGGACGGCGCGGTTGTCCAGTATGCGGGGCGGGGTATCACGTGACGAATATCCCGCCCAAGCGGGAAGGCGTGTGCGATGTGTGCGGGAGCGCGCTGGTGACCCGGAAAGACGACAGTTTCGAGACGGTGCGGAACCGGCTGGAGGTGTATCGGAACCAGACCCTTCCCCTGATTGATTTTTATCGGGCGCGAGGCGTGTTGCGGCGGGTGGCCGGCACGGGGCCGATTGAGGGGATTGTGGATCGGGTCAGGTGCGCGATATGATGGCGATACCGGTGAAAAACGCTGCGGAGTTGGAGGCGATGCGCGTGAGCGGCAGGATGACCGCGGAGGTCCTGCGGCAGGTGGCGGAGGCGGTGCGGCCGGGCGTGACGACGGGTGAGTTGGATGCCCTGACCCGGCGGCTCATCGGGGAGATGGGGGCCAAACCCTCGTTTCTCGGGTACCGCGGGTATCCGGGCGCGATTTGTATTTCGATCAACGATGAAGTGATCCACGGCATTCCGGGAAGCCGGGTTGTGCAACCGGGTGACGTGGTGAGCCTTGACGTAGGAGTGTATTACAACGGGTTCAACGGGGATTCGGCCACCACCGTGATGGTGGGGGTCCGGGATCCCGATACGATCCGTCTGGTGGAGGCGACCCGCCGCGCATTGGCGGCGGGAGTGGCCGCTGTCAGGCCGGGTGCCCGGCTCTCCGATGTTTCGCATGCGGTGGAAAGCGTCGCGCGGGCATCGGGGTGTTCGGTGGTCCGGGATTTCGTCGGTCACGGCGTGGGGCGTCATCTCCACGAGGAACCGCAGATCCCGAACTACGGGTTGCCCGGACGCGGTCCCGTCCTGAAGCCGGGGATGACGTTGGCGATTGAGCCGATGGTCAATCTCGGCAGGCCGGAAGTGGCCGTTTTGGATGACGGGTGGACCGTGGTGACGCGGGACGGGAAACCGTCCGCGCACTTCGAGCACACCGTGGCCGTGCTCGAAGAAGGGGCGGAGATTCTGACGCGGTCAGAGAATTTCCAAACTTTGTGATAGACAGGGCGACGGACTTTTGGTTCAATCTAAAACCTTTTTTTGAACAAGGGAAAAGACCATGAAGGTTCGCAGTTCAGTGCGGCGCATTTGTGAGCGTTGCCGGGTGGTACGTCGCAAAGGCGTCGTTCGCATCATTTGTACGAATCCCCGCCATAAGCAGCGCCAAGGTTAACGGAAGAGGACAACCATGCCGAGATTGATGGGTGTGGATATCCCGGGCAGGAAGCGTGTGGAATACGCGCTCCGGTATATTCATGGAATCGGTCCCAAACGGGCCCGTGACGTGGTCGAGTTTTGTAAAATTGACCCGGCCAAAAAAGCGGACGATCTCTCGCCGGACGAGATCCGGCAGATCGTGGCGCACATTCAGGACAAATACCGGGTGGAAGGCGATCTCCGGCGTGAGGTTTCGCAGAACATCCGCCGTCTGATCAGCATTGGGACGTACCGCGGATTGCGCCATAAGCGCGGGCTGCCGGTACGCGGGCAACGGACCCGCACCAATGCGCGGACCCGGAAGGGTGGAAAACGGACGGTGGGTGCGGTGCGTGACAAGATGGCACGGGCGGCCATCAAGGCCAAGAGCTCCTAACAACCCGGCGTCGGCACGGCTCTCTGCTGTTAGCGCAGGGGGAAGGTGCCCGCCACACCATTTAAAGGCTGAGACGCATGAGCGAAGAAGAAGCGAAGAAAGAAGCGAAGAAAGAAGAAGAGCAGGCCGCTGCTTCCGAGCAGCAGCCGGAGATCAGTGAGGCGCAGGCCGTGTTATCCGAGGGGGATGACCCCACCAAAACCGGTACCGCGGATGTGGCTAAGAAAAAAGGCAAGACAAAGTCGATTCCCGCGGGCATCGCCTTTGTCCGGTCGACGTTCAACAACACGCTGGTATCGATTACGGATGCCCGCGGCGGGGTGATCGCCTGGAGTTCGGCCGGGAAGGCCGGATTCAAGGGATCGCGCAAGAGCACCGCGTTCGCGGCCACCATGGTAGCGCAGGATGCCGCCCGTCAGGCGATCGCCAAAGGGATGCACGAAGTGGAAGTCAGGATTCAGGGCGCAGGCGCGGGCCGCGAATCGGCCGTGCGCGCGATCCAGTCCGTCGGCATTCACATCACCCTGCTCAAGGATTGCACGCCGATCCCCCATAACGGGTGCCGTCCGCGTAAACGGAGGAGAGTCTAACATGGGAAGATATACTGGCCCCGTTTGCCGCATTTGCCGGCGCGAGGGGCAAAAGCTGTTTTTGAAGGGCGCACGGTGCTACATGGCGAAGTGCGCGATCGAGCAGGGCAAGCCGGCGCCCGGTCAGCACGGCACGCGCCGCGGCCGTAAAATTTCCGGATACGGGGAGCAACTCCGCCAGAAGCAGAGCCTGCGACGCCAGTTCGGCATGCAGGAACTGCAGTTCAAGCGGTTCTTCAAAGAGGCCCTGCGCCGGAAAGGGGTCACCGGCGAGATCTTGCTGCAGTTGTTGGAAACCCGCATGGACAATCTGGTTTACCGGCTCGGTTTCGCGTCTTCGCGCCGCGCTGCCCGTCAGTTCGTGCTCCACGGCCACATGGCGGTGAACGGCAAGAAGGTCGCGGTCCCCTCCATGATCCTCAAGGTCGGGGATGTGATTGAAGTCCGGGACCGCGCACGTAGCCGAGACCTCGCCACACGCAGCCTTGAGGCCGCCACCACCCAGCAGACGCCGGCCTGGCTCGCGCTGGACAGGAAGGCCTTCCGCGCTGAGTTGTTGAGTATCCCGACGCGCGAGCAGATCGCGCCGATCGTGGATGAGCAGGCGATTGTCGAATTGTACTCGCGTTAAGCGCAGATGTACTGACGGCCGCCGTCTCCCAAAGGGGGGGCGGGCGGTCTGAAAGGAATGGGAACATGCCGATTCGTTTAAGCCATTTTGAGATGCCCCGGCGCGTGCAGAAGGAAGAGAACACCGCGACCGCGACCTATACGCGTTTTGTCGCGGAGCCGTTTGAGGTGGGTTACGCCCGCACCATCGGCAACTCGATCCGACGTGTGCTGTTGTCCTCTATCGAGGGCGTGGCGGTCACCTCCGTGAAGATCGCGGGCGCGAGTCACGAGTTCTGCGCCCTGCCCGGCATCAGCGAGGATGTCACGGACATCATCCTGAACCTCAAGCGGCTGTTGTTCAAGAGCTATAGCCGTAACCCGGTCTGGATCAAGTTGCACAAGAAGGGGCCGTGCGTCGTGACGGCGGCGGATTTTGCCGAGGAGAGTGCGGTGGAGGTGCTCAACCCCACTCAGTACATCGCCACGCTGGATACAGACGGGGTGCTGGACCTGGAGGCGGAAATCCGTATAGGACGCGGGTTCTGTCCGGCCGAGGGCAACAAGACGCCGGAACAGGAGATCGGGCGCATTCCGATCGATAGCGTTTTCTCTCCGGTCACCCGTGTGAATTTCCTCGTGGAAAACACCCGGGTGGGGCAGCGCACGGATTATGAGAAGCTGATCCTCGATGTCTGGACCGACGGGCGTGTCTCGCCGGAGGAAGCCCTCAAGACCTCGGCGGCCGTGTTGCGCCACCACCTCGACGTGTTTGTGGACTATAGCGAGGAAGTGCTGGAGTTCGAGGAGTCGGAGAAGAAGGTCGATGAGGAGCGTGACCGTCTGCGCCGTATCCTTAACATGAGCGTGAACGAGATCGAGTTGAGTGTCCGCGCCGCGAACTGCCTGAACAACGCGAACATCACCACGGTGGGCGAGTTGGCGATGAAGACCGAGGCCGACATGTTGAAGTACCGGAACTTCGGCAAGAAATCGCTGAACGAGATCAAGGATAAACTCACCGAGTTGGGGCTCTATCTGGGGTACAAGTTCGACCCGGACCTGTTCGAAGATAACAAGTAAACGTTTGAGGTTCTGAGAGATGCGTCATAAAAGATTAGCGAAAAAGTTCGGGCGGTCCATGTCACATCGTAAGGCGCTCATGAGCAGCCTTGTGGCGAATCTGGTGCTGCAGGACAGCATCAAGACGACGTTGGCCAAAGCGAAACAGGCCCGTAAGGATGCCGAGAAGATGGTCACGCTGGCCCGGAAAGGGACCTTGGCCTCACGGCGTCTTGCGGCGGCGCGTCTGCGGAGCCCGTCCGCCGTGCAGAGGCTGTTTGACAGCGTCGTGCCGGCGATGGACGGTCGGAACGGTGGCTACACGCGGATTCTTAAACTCGGCCAACGCCGCAGTGACGGCTCGGAGATGTGCCTGTTGCAGTGGGTCGTGCCTCCGGTGAAGAAGGCCGAGGCTGTTGAAGCGGACGCTGCGGCGGCGAAGAAAAGCTGAGCCGACTGCCTGCCTGACGCGGTCTAAAAGGACGGTCCCCGATGGGGGCCGTCTTTTTCCTTTTCAACCCCCTGCCGCCGATGGCGCGCGCGTACCCGCCAGCCCGCCAGCCCCGCCGCTATCGACGCACCCAACAGATTGGCCAGCGCGTCGAACCAGTCGAATCCACGGCTCACGGTCAGCCCGTGCTGGAAAAACTCCATGAGCAGCCCGTACCCGCCTGCGGCCAGTGCCACGCCGGTCCAGCAGGAGGCCCGTTCTTTGGCCTTTGGCGAGAGGGCGTGAAAAAGCGCGCGGGACAGCGCCGCATAGAGCAGGGCGTGGATCAGCTTGTCCCATCCCGGAATAAACGCCGCGGAAGGTATGACGCGCTTGAAATATGCGGCGGGAAGCAACGAGAGCATCGGGATCGCCAGCGCGATGAAAGTCGCCGGGGCAAAACGGGCAAAGGCCTGATGGCGAAAATCGAAGTTTCCGGAATCCTTTTTGTCCATGACCATAATCGATCGGGATCGTGTTACGGCTGTTGTTCGGCTTCGATGGACAGAACGCGGCCGTTCCGGAACTCGATGCGCCGATATTCGTAAGGGTGGTGGAAGAGGTCGGGGGACCAGAAGGTTTCGCGCCGCCAGATGACTCGTCCGCGCGCGGTTCGGACCGGATACAGGATAGGGCGCGCGGTCTCCACGGGCACGGCGTCGTAGGAGACATACGACCAGATGTTGTTGGTGGTTGTGCCGGTCACTTTCTGGAACACGCGGTCGGGGGTGCCGTAGAGGATCCAGACCGCATCCTCGGAATCCCCCGCCATGAGCACGCCTTCCCGCAGGCGCTGCTGGGTTTCAGGCGGCAGCGTCTCGAAAAACGCATGCTTCTGGCCGATGCGTTTTTCGATCAGCTCGCGCTGGGTGGCGCATCCCGCAAACAGGAGGGCGCTTGCCATCGCAGCCAACGGGAAGGTTCGCCACGCAGTCATGGGCTCACCGCAGAGACGGGGGATTCCGCCTGCGGCGCGCGGAGCGCGCACGCGGCGGGCGGCTGGCGTTGCAGGCGGCGCGGCAAAACGGAGTCGAGCAGCCCTGTGAACCAGAGGGCCGCCACGACCGCGACAAGCGCCAAGACCACCAGCAGCACGTTCCGCGCACGCGAATCGTCCGCGTACGGATCCATCAGTTCGCGTGACGAATTTGCCGGCAGCACGGCCTCACTCGTGAAAAGGCGGCCCAACTTGAGCGAGAAGCGCAGGCGGCGGTTGATGGCCCACCCGCAGGCATTGAGGATCGGCGCGAGATCGCGCGCGCGCAGTTTGAACCAAGTGAGGATCATGGAAGGTCCCGAGACGATCAGCACTACGGCCATGATGCCGAGCGCCGTCTTCCAGAGCGGCAATCCCGCCAGCACACTGACGAGCCCGCCGACAGCGGAACCGATCAGGCCGACCGCGATGCCGAGGGCCGCGACCGACGAGGCCAGGGCCGCGCCCTCCATCTTTTTGGGCGGTTCGGCTGGTTTCGCGGTTGCGGCGGCGTCGACATTTTTGGATGCGGCGGCGAGCGCCGCGTCCTGCCGCGCCGAGAGCAGCTTGTTGATCTGTGTGCTGATCATCGTCCCGATCTTGCGCCACGGATCCCAAAACGCTTCTTTGATCGAAATGGCGTTGTCCACGGTTTTGATGATTACAGCATCCCAGTCTTGCCCATCGACATCGTAGAAGATGCCGTTTCGTCCGACCCAGAGCGTCTGCGCGAAGCCCGCTGTAAAGGCCGCGCAGAGGGTACGGGTTTTGGCGCCGGGCCGCGTGAGGGAACAGTAGACAAGGCAGCATTTGCTGGCCGCAGCCAGTGCGGCGTGGGCTTCCACATGATCGACCTCGAAGCAGAGGTTGCAGGCGCGGGCATCCATGAAGAGCGTGCCGACCTGAAACAACGCGGTAGCCTCCGGGTCGTAGAGGCGCCCCATGTTGACGTAGTTGTTCAGCAACGCGGCTAGATTCGCATGGTAGCGGATCAGTTGCTCCACCTCGGTGATTTGCGCGATTTCGGCTTCCAGCGCCACATCTTTGGCGATCAGCGCCGTGATTTCAGCCTGATCGTTTCCGTTGCGCAGGGCTTCCAGCCGGTCCGCGCCAAGGGAAGCGACTTCGGTGCCGGCACAGGCGGCCTGCCAGGCCGCGAAGGGGGCGAACCGGTCTTTCAACTCGCGCCATTGCGAGAGAGAAAGCGTTTCTGCCGCACCATCCGTGAGCGGGGTCACGACCGCATCACGGAACGAGGCCAGCGCGCAGGCCCAATACGGATTGACCCCTGCGGTGAGGGGAAGATCCCGGCCGGCTTCGATCCGGGCCAGGGGAAAATCCGCCAACCCGGCGTGGCAATCCGTGAGTTCCTTGTCGGCCAGCTCGGCCAAATCGGCGTCCGTGCGGCTGAGGGCCTGCGCGGCGCGCGGATCATATTCGGCCATGCGGCACCGGGTGAAGTAGTCATCGATTTTGGCGCGTACCGCTTGGAGCGCGTCAAACGCCGTGGCGGTCTGGTCGCCCAGCATCCGGATCGCCGGGTCAGCGGCGGGGCGGGCCACCCAGTCGAGGTGCTCCGCAACAGCGGTGAAGAATGCGTCGGTTTTCGTCTGATTGATACCGGGCTTGCCGCTGCGGTCGGTCTCCGCGCCGAAACATGCGATGATCTCTTCGATCGTCTGGCGCAACGCTGGCGCGTCTGCGGCATCTGCGGGAATCACACCGTCGCCATTGAACCGGGTCTCGGCGAAGATCGCGGCAATGTCGCTCACATCAGCCAGGGTGATGGCGTTCGCATCGCCTTTCCCGAGATTCTTGAGAATACGTTTCGCGTTGGATAGCAGGGCCTTTCCTTCCGCGGTTCCGGTATGGATCGCGGCGAGGTTGACGGCGTCGCCGCCAACGAGCAACGGATCGAGGGAGGTGAGGCGTTTTTCGAGCCAGTCGATGGCGTGCAGGATTTCCGACGCGCGAATCCGGCCGTCCGCATCGGTGTCCAACAACTTCAGGGTGGCGGCGTCAAAACGGATGCCGGTGGTCGGGCAACTCAGGGCGGTCCAGAGTTTCTGATCCAGGGTTTTCAAGTTAGCGAGATCCGCGCCGGTACGGAGAAGCGCCTGGTCAAGACCACCGCTTCTGAAGAAATGCCACGTATGCGTCGTGTTGGAGGTGTTCATGCTATCTTGTCCTTGCGAGCCACATTGATTGGGGTTCAGTGAATGGCCAGCATTGCGTCGATGGCGCGTCTGGCACGTTGTGCGATAGGTTCCGGAACGGTGATGACCGTCTGCAGGTCCCGCAGACTCCTGAGCACATGCTCTACCGAGGTTTTTTTCATGTACGGACAGACGGCCTGTTCGAGCAGCGGAATAAAGGTTTTGTCCGGGTTCTCCCGCCGCAATCGGTGGAGGATGCCGGTTTCGGTGCCGATGAGAAAGACCGGTTCGGCCCGTTCCTTCACCCATTGGCACATGCCGCCGGTCGACAGCACAGCATCAGCGGCATCGCGGACCGGTTTAGGGCACTCCGGATGGACCAGCACCGGCGCGCCGGGATACGCGGCCCGCGCCGTTGCGATATGGGCCTCGGTCAGCCGCGCGTGCGTCGGACAGAAACCCGGCCACAGGATAAGGTCGTGTCCGGTCTGCTCCGCCGTGTACGAGCCGAGATGGCGGTCCGGCACGAAAAGCAGCGGTTGTTGCGGCGGGAAACTCCGGGCCACTGCCACGGCATTGGCCGATGTGACACAGCAGTCGCTTTCGGCTTTGACCTCGGCGGTGCTGTTGACGTAACAGAGCACCCGGGCGTCCGGGTGCCGGGCCTTCATCGCGCGGAGCTGCTCACCGGTGATCATGTCGGCCATAGGGCAACCCGCGTCGGCCGCAGGCAGCAGAACGGTCTTGTCCGGATTGAGGATCGCCGCGGTTTCGGCCATGAAATGCACACCGCAGAAAACAACCACGCGGGCGCGGATATGGGTCGCTTCGCGCGCCAACTCCAGCGAGTCGCCCGTGAAGTCGGCGATGTCCTGAATTTCGCCGGGCTGATAGTTGTGTGCGAGAATTACGGCGTCCCGCTCCGCTTTCAGCGTTTGAATCTCCTGTTCGATCCGCATGATCAAGCCACCTCAAATGATTTGTCCGGTATTCCTTTCACTACGGTACCACAGGTTTCGTTATGACGGAACAAAGAAAAGGACGCACGTGTGCGACTGGCTATCGCAACTCTTAAGGTTTTGGAGGCGACCTCGCATTCGTGCGGCAAACAGGTAAGATTGAAGCGTCTTACACACACATGGCGGATAGAGGGTAGCCAGATTTACACTCTGAGACAAGCCGGAAAAGGCAATCGGTTCGTGACAGGGGGAAGAGTTATCGTGTACGGGTACGGGTACGTGAACGGGGTATGGCCAACGTTCACGCTCTCCAAATCGGTATCGGTATCGCTATCGGGTTCGGTATCGCTATCGGGTTCGAAATCGACTGTTGCGCCCACGCAGTGGCCCGCGGCGACAAGTGTAATGACGGCGGCGATTCCGATCCCGATCCCGATGGCGATAGCGCCGCAATGGGACCCTGAAACGCATGACCTTCGGACCCCCCTGTCCCGCCCGTCCCTCTCCGCCGACCCCGCCCCCCTTGGAGCAACTAAATGCCACTGGCCGCATCAACCCCGTTCGGAAGTAGTGGATGAGACCACCCCAGTCGCATTTGCTTTGCCAAGTGAGGTCTCCTGTGCGTGCGTTCATTGCTGTCTGGACGGGCATGCGGAGGTGGTATAAACTAACCGCGTTTTTTGTTTGTGTTGTATCCCCTATGCGGGGATACAGGATGCGGAACGGATTCCGATGTTCGAGACGGGGGGTCTTTTGCCGTGGCGCGTGTCACGGCGGACAAGGATTTGAATGTGCGCGGGTATGGAAAGGCCGTGAGCCGGTTTTTGGCGTACGGCGCGAAAAAAGCAGGGGAGGACAGATGAACGGAGGCAGACGAATCGGGATACTGGCCATGACCATCGGCTGTGCGGGGATGCTGTGTGGCGCCACGCTGATGATCGAGGCGGAAGCGTTCGCTGAAAAGGGCGGTTGGGTCGTGGACCAGCAGTTTATGGATCAGATGGGGTCGCCTTTTCTCATGGCGCACGGTCTGGGTAAGCCGGTTGCGGATGCGGTCACCTCCTGTGAGATTCCGGAGGCCGGAACTTACCGCGTACTGGTGCGGACGCGTGATTGGGCCGCGCCGTGGGAACGCAAGGACGCCCCTGGTAAATTCCGGGTGCGGATCAACGACACGCTGTTGCCGCAGGTTCTCGGCACCGCGGGTGCGGAGTGGGGCTGGCACACCGCAGGCAAAGTGACGCTGAAGAAGGGGAGCGCGCGGATAGCGCTATGCGACCTGACCGGTTTCAACGGCCGCTGTGACGCGCTGATCCTGACCACCGAGGAAGATTTCGTGCCGGAGAGCGAGGTCGCGAGACTGGAGGCGTTCCGGCGGCGGATCGGTACGATCCGCAGTGCGCAGACCTGTGAGACGGTCGATCTGATTATCGCGGGCGGCGGTATTCCCGGCATCTGCATGGCAATCTCGGCGGCGCGTTTGGGATTGGCTGTGGCGCTGATTCAGGACCGTCCGGTTTTGGGCGGCAACAACAGCTCGGAAGTCCGCGTCCATTTGGCAGGGCGTATGAATCTGGACCCTTACCCGCGGCTCGGTGATGTGGTCAGCGAGATCGGCCCCCGCCGCGGCGGCAATGCCCAGCCGGGCGACTATTACGAGGATGAACGCAAAATCGCGGCGGTCCGGGCAGAGAAGAACATCCGGCTCTATCTCAGCACGCGTGCGTTGGGGGTTGAGAAAACCGGAGCGCGGATCACCGCCGTGACCGCCCGTCATATCGAAACCGGTCAGGAGATCCGGTTGGCCGCGCCGCTGGTGGCGGATTGCACGGGTGACGGCGTGATCGGCGTGCTGGCGGGCGCCGAGTACCGTTACGGTCGCGAAAGCCGCGAGGAGACGGGGGAACCCACGGCGGTGGAGAAGGCGGACACGCAGACCATGGGCTCCTCGGTCCAGTGGTATTCGCGCGAGGCCGAGGAGCCGGTCGCCTTTCCGGAGATCGCATGGGGCTTGGAGTTCAATGACGAGAACTGTGAGCGGGTCAAGATGGGGGAGTGGACTTGGGAGACCGGCATGCGCCTGCATCAGGTCCACGACTTCGAGCGCATTCGGGACTACGGTTTGTTGGTGGTGTTCTCAAACTGGTCTTTCCTTAAAAATCGTTCGGAACACAAAGCGGAGTACGCGAAACGGCGTCTCGACTGGGTGGCGTATGTGGCCGGAAAACGGGAGTCGCGCCGGTTGATCGGTGATCTCGTGCTGACCGAGCAGGATATCGTCAATCAGGTGATCTACCCCGATGCCACCGCCTGCACGACCTGGACCATCGATCTGCACTATCCCGATCCGAAAAACAGTCGGCACTTCCCGGGGGCGGAGTTTAAGTCGATCGCCAAACATCAGGCGATCTATCCGTATCCGCTTCCGTACCGCTGCCTCTATTCCCGCAATGTGGAGAATCTCTTCATGGCCGGCCGGAACATCAGCGTGACGCATGTGGCACTCGGAACCGTGCGGGTGATGCGTACTGGCGGCATGATGGGCGAAGTGCTCGGCATGGCCGCCTCACTCTGCAAAAAGCACGGATGCACGCCGCGCGAGGTCTATACCGATCATCTGGGCGAACTCCAAGAGTTGATGCGCCGGGGTGTCGGGTCGGGCCGGGAGCAGCCGCCGCAACGGTACAATCTGGGCGGTACGCTGATGAAGGTGAAGAAGGAATAGTTACGCATCAGGCCGCCCGCAACAGCGTGCGGTGCGGCACGCGGAGACCCATAGGCATTGCCTGTGGAGCGGGAGAGAAAATGCGAACGCGCAACGTTCGAGAAGACATCGGGCCGATCGTGGTCTATCAGGAGAGTGCTGTCCCGTACTTCTGTCTGCGGCCGCGGCAGGTCGCGCGGTTGCGCGCGGCGTTTCCGGGAACGCGGGTGGTTTGGTGCCGGACCGAACGCGCGTTCGTGCGGAACCTGCCGACTGTCCGGGTGGCGGTGACGTGGGCGTTCCGCCAAGCGTGGTTTGAGGCCGCGCCGCAACTGCGCGTGGTAATCTCGTCGGCTGCGGGGCGCGATCTTTCCCCGCTCACGCCGCCGCCGCGCGTCACGGTATGGCACGGCACCTTTCACGGGGCGCTCATGGCGGAAACGGTTCTGGGGTGGATGCTGGCCTTCAACCGCGGGATTCTGTCTGCCTATCGTTATCAGATTCAAGGCGCACTCTGGCCGCGTGAGGCGCTCTACGGGCAGGTGCGCCTGTTGCACGGCACACATGCGCTGATCGTGGGGTTCGGGCACATCGGCACCGCGATCGGCAGATTGCTCAAACCGTTCGGTGTGCGGGTGACGGGTGTGCGCCGGACGCCCCAAACCCGCCTGCCTGCGGGGTTCGGCCCCGAGGATGCCGTGGTCCCGATCGGACAGCTTGATGCGCTCCTGCCTGAGGCGGACCATCTGATTCTGGTGCTGCCCTCGGACACCGGCACGGACCGGTTGATCAATGCTGCGCGGTTGGCGCGTTTGCCGCGTCACGCGGTGCTCTACAACGTGGGCCGCGGCAACTGTCTGGACGAGGCCGCGTTGGCGCGCGCGCTGACCACGGGCAGACTGCGCGGCGCGTGCCTCGATGTCTTCGCTGAGGAGCCGCTGCAGCCGGGGTCGCCGTTGGTTGCGGATCTCCCCGGACTGGTGCGCCTGCCGCACGCTTCCGCTTTTGCCGACGAGTATATGGAGCGTTTCACGGATGAGGTGATCGCCCGGCTGGCCGCGCGGAGCCGCAGGCGCACGCGATCGGCCCGCGCCGCGAGGGAGGGGGCGGAATGACGCCGCGCACGCATACGGTCCGATCGGTTGAGGAAACCTGGCGACTGGCTGCGGAGGTCGCGGTTGGGTTGGAGCCCGGTATGGTGATCGCGCTGCACGGCGATTTGGGCGCGGGGAAAACCACCTTTGTGCAGGGGCTGGGACAGGCGCTGGGGATCCGGCGGCCGATGACGAGTCCGACCTTCACGGTTTCCACTGAATACCGGACACCGGCGTTCACCTTGGTCCATATGGATCTCTACCGGCTCAATGGCCCGGATGATCTGCTGACGATCGGCTATCCCGAGTATCTCGAGAACGGCGCGGTTGTGGCAATCGAGTGGCCGGAACGGGCCGGCGACCTGATCCCGGCAGACGCGCTGCATGTGCGGTTCACGCTGACCGGAGAGGCGGAAACGCGCGTCATTGAAATCAGCGCGGCAGGGTGAGTTGGCGGTAGGCTTCGTAAGAGGCGATGGAGACCGCGTTCGCGAGGTTGAGACTTCGGGACTGATCGCCGGGCATGGGGATCTGGAACAGTGCGTCGCCGTAACGGGCATAGAACGCTTTTGGCAGGCCGCGGTTCTCATTGCCGAAGATCAGCGCGTCGTCCGGGCGGAATGCGCAGGCGTACAGGCTGCGTGCGCCACGGGTGCTGAGGAAGAAGAGCCGCGGCGGTTGGACGGTATCGAGAAACGCCTCCCAAGAGTCGTGAACCGTGAGCCGGACGTGGTTCCAGTAATCCAGCCCCGCCCGGTGCACGTAGGTATCCGAAAGATGGAACCCGAGCGGCCGGATCAGATGGAGGGCGCAACCCAATCCCACGCATACACGGCCGATGGCGCCCGTGTTGTGCGGGATCTGCGGCTGAAGCAACACGATCTGTAGCGGGGTGTTCATGGTTTGCGTCACAGGCTCCGGAGATATTCCGTTTCCAGACTGTCGCCCCGGGATACGGCGAGCAGCCCGCACTGCGCCAGCAACGCTGGCAGCAGGCGCGCGTTGACGGCTTCGGCGGTAAGCAGTGTCGGGTTGTAGTGACAGACGACTTCACCGCGCTCCGCATCGTACGCGATTGTTGTATCCGGCACCGCCGCCTCCAGCGCGGCGCGATCGGTTGGCATGGCGGTGACGCGGTAAATCAGCTTCCCCGCCCTGCCGGTCACCTCGTCCAGCGTGGCGACACGTACCGCACGGCCCTTGTCGATAAATGCGACATGCGTGCAGAGGCGTTCGATGTCATGGAGATTGTGCGAACTGATCACGATTGTTTGGCGACCGCGCTGCCGCGTGAAAAAGCCGCGCATGTTTTCCACCTCGCGGGGATCGAGGCCGCTAAGCGGCTCATCCAGCAACACCACTTCCGGATAACCGAGAAAACACTGGGCGATCATCACGCGTTTACGCATCCCGTGCGAGAGCGAACGGATTGGTGCGTGCAGGCGGTCGCCGAGATGCACCGCCTCGAGGACGTGCGTCGCGGATCGTGCCGCCTCCTGCCGCTTCAGTCCTTGGATCCGCGCGAAGTGGGTCAGGAGTTCCAGCGGCCGGCTTTCCGGCGGCAGCTCCGAATCCTGCGGCAGGATCGCGAGGCGTCCGCTGTGAACCTGCGGGTCGAACGCGCCGCTGCCCAACAGGTTCACGCTGCCGCCGGTCAGGTGCGTGAGCCCCGCCACGGACATCATCCAGGTGGTTTTCCCTGCGCCGTTGGGGCCGACCAGGCCGAACACGGCGAACCGGGGCACGGAAAGCGTGAACCCGTCCAGCGCGCGCCGCGCGCCGTAGCGTTTGACCAGTCCGGTGGTTTCAATCGCGTTGTCCATGATCACACATCGCGTTTGCGGAAGCACGCATGCCCTGCCAGCAGATAAACGAAGCCGAGGGTCACCAGCGTGACGCCGCCGGACACCAGCGGCGGCACCGACCGGCGCCAAAGGCACATTTTATACCCGTCGGGCAGCAGCATGCCGATCGCGGGCAGCATCGCGCGCCAGCCGCTCTCGCCGCTGAAATGCCGGATCAGGATCGAGAGCACGAAGCAGAGGGTGATCGCGAGGATGCCCAGCACCGTTGCGCGGCTGGCCGAACGGGTCAGATGGGAGAGGCCCATCGCCAAGCCGAGGAACGGGAAGGAATAGAGCCAGGCGCGCGCGGACCACTGCACGATGTTGAGCAGCAGGCCGGGCGCGCCCGATCCCGCTAACCGGAAGCGGGCTACCGCATAGGCGCCGAGCCCGCTCAACAGCAGCGCGAGTCCGATCATCATCGTCTGCCCTAGAAATTTACCGACCGACCATCCGGCACGCGAGATCCGGACGATGGTGTATCGAACCGATCCAGAGCCGATTTCCTCGGCGATGCGGTTGCCGGCCACCAGCACCACCAGCAGCGGGGTGTAAAAAAAGGCGAAAAAGGCGTAGATCAGTTCTGCAGGATGTTTGCCGGTGATGTCTTGCAGAACCAGATCGTTCCGGGTCATCTGACGCATCATGCGCTGAAAGGGCTTGGATTTCCAGAGGGCGGTGGAGATCACGCCCGCACGCTCGGACGCTGGCAACTGCAGTGCCGTGGCGAGTTCGTTTTCCAGCCGGTGCAGCAGGTTGATCGACCAGTGCATGTTGCAGAGGGCGGCGGCCATGTAAAGCAACAGCACCACCAGCGCGCGGCGACTGCGCAGGGCGTCTAACCCCTCGTGGACGGCCACCAGTCCGATGTCGCGCAACGCTTTCACCGCGGCATCCCCCGGGGGTGGCGCCGCGTGCCGCGCGGCATGTCGCGGAGTTTGTCCTGCACGGCGATCAACGGCTCGCCCACGCCGGGATCGATGAAATCGGTCAACTCCATGTGGCTCGTTTCGTCCTGCCGGTCTTGCGGGACGAAGGAGGCCAACGTGTCATAGGTCTCGACCATGACGGCGGTCATCTCGTTCATGACCCGTGTGCCGGCTTCGGGTGTGAGCGGATCGCCGGACTCCAGCCGGTCGGCAAAGCGTTGCAGTGCGTCATAGAGGTTCTCGTTCATCAGATCGATCGTCTCGTCGAACAGCGGGGTTTGCGCCTCCGTCAGGTTAAGGCGCGCGATCCACTGCGAGCGCGCGATATCGACGCGCGTCCGCCACAACTCTTTGGCCTCGTCGATCCGGGCGCGCAGGTCCTCGGGCGCCGGTGCCGTGCGTTGGGGCGTTGCGTCCGGCGGCGTCGTTGCGTCCGGCGGCGTTGTGTCCGGCGCATTGGTGACGGGAGACGCGTTAGCCGTCTTATTGGTGGAAAGGGAGGACCGGTTGGGGTCGGTTGTCCGGGGGCGCTCGGCACGGGCGCGGTCCGGGATTTGCACCCACCGCGTGAGGGTGTCCACGCGCGTGTTTTTTTCCTGTGCGGCGAGGCGTTTCTCCAAGTCCGCGATTTTACGGCGCGCGTCGAGCAGATCCGATTTCGGTCCCCAGGCCCCGATGAGCAGTCCCAGCAGCAACACGGCCGGCAAAAAGAGGAAAGCCTTCATACGTGGATGATACACCAGACGGATACCGGGCGATAAGCGAAAAGTTTGCGTTTGCGGGGGCGCGTCCGGTTCGGCTATGATACATGCATGAACCGATGGATCACCCTCTGTATGTTGTGCGTCATGATGGTCACGGGATGCCGCGTGTCGGATGTCCGGACTCATGTGGTCCGGGTGCCGGGGATGGCGAAGCAGGAAGATGCGGAGCAAATCCGGAAAGCGCTGCTCCCGCTGAACGGTTTGCAGCAGGACAAAACGGTCTTCGATCTGAGCCAGCGCAAGGTTACCGTGACGTACGATTCCATGATGATCGCGCACAAGAACATCGAGATCGCGATTGCGGAAGCGGGATATACCGCGAACACCATTCCGGCAATCCGTCCCGCTTCCTCCAATTAGGAGCGCGGCTATGCGCGACACCGTGGCGCTGTATCTCGATCATCTCGCCTGCGAGCGCGGGCTTGCCGCCAACACCCGCGCTGCGTACGCGCGCGACCTTGCCGCGTTCGGCGCGTTTCTGGAAGACCGCGGGATCACGGCGGCCGGGGCGGTCACGCGCGAGCAGGTGCTCGCTTTTCTCGACTCGCAGGCCCGTCTGAAGCTGAGCCCCGCGACGCGGGGACGACGGCTCGTCGCCTTGAAAGGGTTCTTCGCCTTTCTCCGCGCGGAAGGGATCGTGTCTTCAGAGGTGACGGAGGGCATGTCCGGTCCGGCCAAGGGATTGCGTCTTCCGCACACGCTTTCGGAGGAGGAGATTGTCCGGTTGGTCGAGTCCGTTCGGGGGACGTCGGTGTACGATTTGCGCGACCGGGCCATGCTGGAGTTGTTTTACGCCTGCGGACTGCGCGTGTCGGAAGGGATTTCACTGCGTGTCGAGGATCTCCGGTTTGACGAGTCGGTGGTGTGGTGCATCGGTAAAGGCGACAAGCAGCGCGCGGTTCCCTTGGGCAGTTCGGCGCGGCAGGCGTTGGAACGCTATCTGGACGGTTCGCGCCCGTGGTTCGCGCGAAACGCGGCGGCGGAGCGGCATCTGTTCCTCACCCGGCTTGGCGCGCCGTTCACGCGGCAGGGTGTGTTTGACATGCTGGTCAAACGCGCGCGGGCTGCGGGTGTCGGGGAGGCGTTCTCGCCGCATGTGCTGCGACACTGCTTCGCGAGTCACCTGCTGGCGCACGGTGCGCCGCTGCGGGCGATTCAGGAGATGTTGGGTCACGCGGATATCGCGACCACCCAGATTTACACGCACATCGACGAAGGCCAAGTGGTCCGCACCCATGCCCGGTTTCACCCGCGACACTGACCGGTTGCGCGCGATAAGGATCAAGGGGTGCCTGCGGTTTTTCGCGGGTTTTTCGTTTTTGTGGTTGCTTCTTTAACAAAAAAGGCTATGTTGTGGACTGTTGTGGGGTTTTTCCCATTAACGAAAAGGAGTTAACGTATGGCTAAAAAGGCAACGCCCAAGACGAAAAGCGAAATCATGGCCGCTCTGGCCGCGGCTGGTGAGATCAGCAAAAAGCAGGCAAGCACGGTGTATGAAGCTCTGTTGAAGATCGCCTACACTGGCGCTAAAGATCCCAAGGGCATTATGCTCCCGGGGCTCGGCAAACTGATCAAGGTCAAGCGCGCCGCCCGTAAGGGCCGCAATCCCGCCACCGGCGCGGAGATCAAGATCCCCGCGAAGACGGTTGTGAAATTCCGTCTGGCGAAAGCCGCCAAGGACGCAGTGCTTGGCAAATAACGCCTCGCACAAGCGATGGCTTTACGTGACACCGCATTGTTCGATGCGGTGTCTTTCTTTTTTCATCAGAAACGCATGATCTTCACGTTCTCTCCCATCACGAACCCATTGCCATTACGCTTTATGTTGTGTGCGGGTTTTTGCTAAGCTGATGGCGATGCGGGCGGAAGGCGGTGGTTTTCCCGGAGCGGGCAACACGGGGTATTGTGCGACCGCCGGGATTCGGGTCCGGCAGAAGGGGGAGGCGTGCGGATGCAACGGTTGGAGGAGCGGGTTCAAGAGGGTGTGCTGGTATGTGACGGGGCGATGGGGACCGAACTCCACCGGTTGGGACTTGCGCCGGGCGAATGCCCCGAACAGTGGTGCCTCGATCATCCCGAAAAGGTGCGGGCAGTGCATCAGGCGTACCGCGAGGCGGGCAGCGCGATTGTGGAAACCAATACCTTTGGCGGGAACCGCTATAAACTCGCGCATTACGGTTTGGAGTCGGCGGTTGAGGCGATCAACCGCGCGGGCGCGGCTCTGGCGCGGGAGGTGGCGGGAGACACGCAATGGGTGATGGCGAGTCTGGGTCCCACCGGTGTTTTTCTGGAGCCGTATGGCGAGGAGAGCGAACAGGCCTTCTATGACGCCTTTGCCGCGCAGGCCCGCGCGTTCGAAGCCGGAGGCGCGGATGCGGTGGTCGTGGAAACCATGATGGCTGTCGAAGAGTGTTGCGTGGCTGTGCGCGCCGTGCGGGAAAACACGCGGCTCACCTGCATCGCGAGTTTCACTTTCGATCCGCAGCCGGATGGCGGCTATGCCTCGATGATGGGGGTCACGCCGGAGCAGTTCGCGGCGCAGGCGCAGGCGGCTGGCGCGCAGATCCTTGGCGCGAACTGCGGGACGGGGACGGATCACATGATCGCGATCATCCGGCGTCTGCGCGCGGTCGCCGGGGTTCCGCTGATCGCCATGCCGAACGCGGGGATGCCGATGCTGGTCAGGGGCGAAACGGTTTTTCCCGAAACGCCGGATGAGATGGCGGCTCAGGTCGGGTGCCTGGTGGAGGCGGGAGCCTCGATTGTCGGTGGCTGTTGCGGCACCACGCCCGCGCATATCGCGGCCATCGCGGCCGCGCTGAACGCACGGCGCTGAATCGCAAACGGGAGGGGGAGAAAAGTCCGATGTTGTATTGGATCGCACCGTATCTGACGGCGAGCTGGGGGCCGTTCCGGCTGTTCTCGTCGCATCTGATGTTGTTGGCCGCTGGCACATTGGCAGGCGGAATAGTCGTGTGGCTCCTGTTGCCGCGCCTGTGGTCGCGCCTGCCGACCGACCGGGGCAAAAGCCTGGCTGCGGACGGCGGGTTGAAATCGGCTGGAAAACCGACCGGGGCGGGGCTGTTGCTCGCCCTGTTGCTGTTGCCGGTGCTTGCGGTTTTCGTGCCGATGGGGCGTTGGGAGGCGGGGGTGGTGGCGTGCCTTTACGCAAGCATGGTTTTCGGGTTCCTCGATGACCGCAGCATGTGCCCGTGGGGCGAGTGGAAAAAGGGTATACTGGATCTGGTGGTGGCGTTGGCTGCGGCGCTCTGTCTGTATCAGGGGCAGGGTTCCCTGTTGTGGATGCCGTTCTTCAAATCCACGCTGACCCTGCCTCCGGCGCTTTATGTGACGGGGGCCGCAGCGCTCTTGTGGTTCACGATGAACGCAACGAACTGTTCGGATGGGGTGGACGGCCTTGCCGGTTCGCTGACCCTGCTGTCGCTGTTCGCGCTCGCCGGGTTTCTCTACGGGGTGATCGGGTATCGGCCGATCGCCGAATATCTGCTGATTCCGCACAATCCTGATGGCGCGCGCTGGGCGATTTTGGTGGCGACGGTGGCCGGTTCGCTGGCCGGATATCTGTGGCACAATGCCGAGCCGAGCCGGGTGCTGATGGGCGACGCCGGATCGCGCCTGCTGGGTATGCTGGTAGGGGTGGCCGTGTTGGTGGCGGGCAATCCCTTTCTGATCGTGGTGGTCTCGCCAGTGGTGTTGGTCAACGGCGGCACGGGTCTGTTCAAGCTGATTCTGCTGCGCACGCTCCGGTGGGCTGGTTTTGACGTGCGGCCGCCGCAGACGCTTCCGCAGGAGGCGGCTGCGCGGCAGCTCGCGCCGGTGAAAATGCTGCACCGGATCCGCTTCCCGTTGCATGACCACTGCCGCAGGAATCTGCACTGGAGTAATGCCCAGGTGCTGATGCGTTTCGTTCTGATTCAGGCGTTCCTTACGCCGCTGCTGTTTGTGATTCTGATCAAGATCCGGTAAGGAGGACTCTGTGGCGACTGTCATGCTGATCTTTCTGGGTGCGCGGGACCGGCTGTTGGCGGACGGGGTCGCAACGCTTGCCGCCCATGCGGGTGTGCCGCCGGAAACGGTTGTGCAGCTTACGGATCTGGCGGAACAGGCGTTGCCGCGCGGGCGGGAGCAAATCCGGGCGCGGTTCCGCGGCGAGGAGCCGCTGGTGATCGGATGTTCGCGGCCGCGCGCCGTGCGGGCGCTGCTCGATTTCGCCGGGGTCGACACCACGGCGCGACCCATTGAATGGGTTGCGTTGCCGTTTGACCGCGAGGCGCTCCGGCGGGAATCTGGCGTGCCGTGGTATCCGGTGATCGACCGCACGCTCTGTACGGGGTGCGGAACCTGCCGCGAGTATTGCCTCTTTTCCGTGTATGGCCGGACGCCCGGGGAGCAGGGCGTGGGTCCGGTCCGTGTGGTCGAACCGTTGTACTGCAAAACCGGATGTCCCGCCTGCGCGCGGCTCTGTCCGGTCGGCGCACTGATCTTCCCGTTCTGTCCTGAAGCGGAACTGAATGGCGAAATCGAGACGCCCGCGCCGCAGTCCAACGCTGATTTGAAACGTCAACTGGGGGAAGACCCCCTGCGGCTTTTGACCGAGCGCCGTAAACGCAGAGGGTTGCTTGACCTGTCCAAGTTCGAACAGGCTGAGGAAGACCGCATCCGTCATTCCGGTGTGCTGTGAGCGGTCGTTCCGTTCCGCGCGTTCGGGGATGAATACGGAATTGACCTCTCTGTCATGGTGGGGTACGGTATCACAAAACCAGACGGAGTGACATGTCGCGATCCGGTCATCACCATCATCATCACCGTAATTCTGTGCGCGCGGAGCGTTCTAAACGAGCGGTCGCAGGGGTGCGGACGTCACGTCGTCTTTCCGGCGGCAGAAGGGCGGCCTCGCTTTGTCTGGCTTTTGCGCTGGCGGGACTCTTCTGCATTGTGGCCGGGGAAGCGGTGCATCACGATCGGACGACCTCCGGGGCGGTAGGTCTGAACATCGCGGCGGGGTTCGCCATCGCCTTATCTCTTGCGCTGGGACTGATCGCGGTGGCGGTGCAGCAGCGGCAATGGAGCCGTCGTGCGCGTAACCGGCTGGTCCTCGGTTTCCCGATCGCGTTGCTGAGTCTGCTGATGCTGGTGGTGGATGCCGCGAGCCGGGGCTCGGCCCGCGGCGGACTGGGGAAAGCGGGGCCGTCCCCTTCGGCATTGTCCTCGCCGGAGCCGGTCCGCCTCGCGCCGCTCTTCCAGTCTGGTTGGTACGGGGAGGCGCATCAGGACGGATTGCTGTTGGTCGTCACCTCCTTTCACACGAATTCAGTGGAGAGTCGGGCGTTCAACCGCGCATTGCGCAAGCCGGTCTCCTACGCCACGCTCTCGGTGATCAATCTGGGGAGCGCGGCACCGGTGGTGCTGAGACGTGCGGAGGTTTTTTTCCTGCTCGACTCCGGCGAAACCCAGTCGAGTCTGGAGGTTAAGCCACTGCTTGCCCCTCATTCGGAGCATGCTGCCCTGCGCAAACGGCTTGCCGTACCGCGCGAAGTGAAAGGCGGCGGCATGGTGGCGGATTTGCCGATCTGCGTGGAACGCGATTTCCCTTGGGAACGGGTGGCGGCGGTGCTCATTTCGCTGCATGACCGGACCTGCACAATCCCGGGCCGGATGATGACGGAAAAAGAGAAACGGGCGCTGTTGGAACAAAACACGGAACGCGCGTCTACGGCAAACGCCACCAACCGGGATGCCGAAGCTTGGTTCAAACACCTCTAAGCCGTGATTTGAATAACCGGCGGTTGCCCTTTCCGGTGCCCGGTTTTAGGTTTACGAGGCTTGCCAAGACTTACCGTGTTTTGCGATACTAACCCCGTACAGAGTTGAGTAGCCGGTAATGGGCGAGGGTGGTACGGCTACCGGCCGTTGTAGGCGACAGGGGTTAGGCGGTTTCAACGATGTCGGTAACGGATAATACGGAAAGGAAGTGCGCATGAGAGTAGGGTTGATTACGCTTCTGATTTGTGCCGCGGGTGTTCAGGCGGAGACGCATGTGTGGCTGGGCGGGGACGGCGCCTACGCGACCCCGGGAAAGTGGGATTCCGGCGTCGTGCCGTCGGCGGGGGACAGCGTGGTGATCTCCAACGGGTCGGTGACGGTCACGGCAGCCGACACGTTTGCCGAACTGGCATCCGTCACTCTGGGCGAGAACGGCGCGCTCGTGTGCAATGAAACCGTCGAGACGACGGCCGATGTGGCTTTCGGCGTCAGCAACATCCTCGATGTCACGGCGGGCGAACTGGTTTGCCACGGCTATGCCGGCGGCACCGGGTTCACGAAAGAGGGCGCGGGCCGGGTGCGTTTCACCGGGGGGGAGAGCGGGGTCACCGCATGGCTCCCCGGTTTGCGGGAGTGCCGGCTTCCGGGGTCGTTCAACCTCGCCTCGCCGAATACGGGAACGCGGGTGTCGACCGGGCTCGACATGGCGAATACGGTCTGGCCCGCCGATTATACGGACACCACGTTCGCCTATGCCGGAGAGATCTATCTGGACGGATCGCGGTACACCTTCGCCGAGCGTGTGGACGATAACGCCTATCTCGAAATCGGCGGCACGGTCGTGCTTTCCAACAGTTCTTAC
>Ga0116159_1001173_pt1 | contig 28755 bp, 20 predicted proteins | sample AD_JPNAS1_MetaG_FD_89878 | JGI IMG/M metagenome (GOLD analysis project Ga0116159, IMG submission 89878) | Active sludge microbial communities of municipal wastewater-treating anaerobic digesters from Japan - AD_JPNAS1_MetaG | ecosystem: Engineered > Bioreactor > Anaerobic > Digestate | place...
ATCCGGCACTCGGCCTTCGGCACGCGTTCGCGGACGAGTCCGAGCAGTTTCGAATACCCTGCCTCGATCTCTTTCGATGTGTTGACGCCTTTGTTGTGACCGCCTGCGGAAACAACCACCACATCGGGGTCGTATCCCCGGAGCGTGCCTTGGATGACGCGCCACATCACGTTCTCAAGCTTGTCGCCTTTGAAACCCATGTCGAAAACCTGCCAGTCGTCACCGAAGTCGGCCGCTTTCGCGCTCGCCGTTTCATCGCCGAGCAGTACCACGCGTTTCTTGCCCGCCTTGAATTTTTCGAGTCCGCCCCTGTACACGCATCCCTGACGCAGGATGACCGCATGCTTGAAGTGCCAGTCGTAGCCATCTCCGTGCATCACTTCCGCTGGGATGAGCGCAGTGTTCTTCTCGTCCTTGTATTTAGCGGGGTCCTCCGCGAGGTGCGACGGATAGTCGAGCGGCGTTTCGATCCAACCCAGTGTTGTCGCGCACGTCTGAATCGTGTCGCCATGAACTCCTGAAAGGGCGATGTGCGAGACCACCGGCCCCTTGTCCTTCGTCATCGTCACCCATGTGATGCCGTCCATGTTGCCGTAACGGAGGTCGTCCTGCACGACATTACGGTCAAAACAACCGCCGGCCGTGCCGACCATGTAGTATTTCTTTCCGTGGCGTATCGCCGTGCAGAAGTTGTGCCAGTCGCCACAGAACACGGTGTAGTCATATTTGTTGATCTTGCGCTCGAACTCGAGCCACCGGTCGCTTGTCCAGTCGATGGGCTTGTGCATGAAAAGGAAGCGCCAGCGCGCGTCCTTGTGCTTTTCGATCTCCTCCAGCGCCCACGCGATCTGATTCTCCGGGAGCGGTTCGCGCGGCGGGTAGTAGTCGTGCTTTTCCATCGTGTTGAAGCATAGAAACAGACAGCCTTTGTAGGTGAAACTGTAGTAGGTGTTGGTGCCGTGCAGTTCATGCCATAAGTCAATGGATTTCTGCCGTTTGGGCGTCATCCCCTTGAGGCCGGTCCAGATATCGTGGTTGCCCGCGACATAAAAGAACGGCATGTCGAGTTTGCTGATGTGCGTTTCAAGCTCAGCCCACTGTTCGCGAGCGTCCGGATTACCGCCGCACTCGATGAGATCACCCACCGACATCACGAACGCGGGCCGAAGGAGGTTGAGGGTGTCCATCGCTTTGCCGAACACGCCCTTGCGCTCACCCCCCGTACGGTCCGGGAGCACCGCGAAATGGAACTCCTGCGGACCGCCGAGGAATTCTTCGCTCGTCCACGGCTTCACCCCAGAGAGCGTATGCTGGAAATCGGCCCCGATCACCACGGACGCCATCAATGCAAAAACTGCCACAAACTTCATCATGTCTTCATCTCCCTCGTTTATAACGTGAGCGTTTTGTCACACCTTTCGGGCGTCCGAGACATCCGCCCGTACTGTTCATTGCTCAACCGGTCCATGCCAGTACGGCGGGACGTCCAAAGCTACGTGCCGCAGGCGCGGGACCGGACCGCATCCGTTCAGACGCGCAAAAAAACGTTCTTCCGGCATTTTATTATGCAACAGGCTGAAAAAAGTCAACCCCAAACCCCGTGGCGGGATGGATGAGGGTGTTTATTGTTGCGGTGGATGTATTTAATCATGTACCATATAAATCATGAAAGCAAAAATCAAGTTGATTGTCGTTGCAACCCTGGCTGCGTTTAACCTTTTTTCCAATGCCGATGCGATAAAAGTCGCAACCGAGACGAAGCCGCTCAAAGTACTGATGATCGGGAACTCGTTCTCGGACTGCGTCTTGCGACAAGCACCGCAGATCGCCCAAAACCTTGACTGTCCGCTCAACATCACCAGCCTTTACATCGGCGGGTGCCCGCTATCTCGGCATGCTGCCAACCTTGACACGACCAACGCTCCGTATATGGTGTCCTGGAGTTATTGCGGGAATTCGAAGAGAGAAGCCGTGCCCTTCGCCAAGGTGCTGAAAACCCGGAAGAATAAGGATGGTAAGCAACGGCCGAATCGTTTCGGCAATCTCCGGCAAATGATCGCAGCGGACAAGTGGGACATTGTCACCATCCAGCAGGCGAGTCATGAGAGTTGGAGGCCGGAGTCCTTCCAGCCGCATGCGGACAAGCTGATTGCCGCAGTCCGCGAGCTTGCCCCGCAGGCGCAATTCCGCATCCAGCAGACATGGAGCTACTGTACCGCTGACAAGCGTATCCACAATCCGGAAACGAATGGCCCAGGCACGTGGGGCTTTGATCAGACCGGAATGTACGAGCGGCTCACCGCCAACTACACGAAGCTCGCAAAGGACACGGGCTTCGCGATCATCCCGATGGGGCTCGCGGTGCAGAAGTTCCGTAAGGCGAAAGGGATCAAGAGTCACGAAGGCGATGTCGTTGGTAACATTCGCATGGAGAACGGCAAGGCAACCGGAGACACCATCCATCTAAACGGGGCTGGCCATTACCTACAGGGGCTCGTGTGGGTCGGGACGCTCTTCGATGTGGATGTCACGAAGTGTACGTATGCCCCCAAGAACATGGATCCGGAACTAGCGAAAGTTCTCCGGGCATGCGCTGCTGCTGCGGTTGCAGAAACACGCGGGGTTCAGACAAAAAAATAGTTTCGTTAACTCTCGGTTTCCCAGCGCGCCGCGCGTGACACGGCTTTGCGCCATCCGGCGAGCAAAGCGTTGCGCTGCGTCTCAGGCATGCTTGGCGTGAACACGCTGGCGGCCGTCCGGCCGGCAAGCGTTTCAGGCGTTTGCCAGCCGAGGGCGAGGGCGGCCAATGATGCGGCACCGAGCGCGGTTGTTTCAATGCAGGTCGGCCGTTCGACGCGGCATTCGAGCAGATCGGCCTGAAACTGCATCAGGAAATCACAGGCTGAGGCGCCACCATCCGCACGCAGAGAAGCGATCGGTTGTCCCGACTCCAAGCGCATCGCATCGACCACGTCCCGACACTGGTAGGCGATCGATTCCACGGCCGCACGGATAATTTGAGCACGCCCCGTACCGCAGGTCATGCCGACCAGTGCCCCCCGGGCGTACATGTCCCAATGCGGTGCGCCAAGCCCTGCGAAAGCCGGCACGAGAAAGACCCCGCCGGTATCGGGGATTGATGCCGCGATCGGGCCGACATCGGAAGCTTGCGTCAGGATACACAGTTCGTCACGCAACCACTGGACAACGGCACCGCCCACAAAGACGCTGCCTTCAAGCGCGTAAGAGGGCGCTCCGGCAAGGGTCTGCGCGGTCAGCGTTGTCACCAGTCCGTTCGCAGATGAAACCGCTTCGCCACCCGTGTGCATGAGCAGGAAACATCCCGTGCCGTATGTGTTTTTGATCTGTCCGGGGGCAAAGCAGCCTTGACCAAAGAGCGCGGCCTGCTGGTCACCTGACACGCCGAGTACAGGCACTTCGCGTCCCTCAAACTCCGGCAAGACGCACCGGGCGGCCTCGCCCGATGAGGGAACCGGGGTCGGCAGCATGGATGACGGTATGTCGAAAAGGTCAAGGAGTTCCGCATCCCATTGAAGCGTGCGGATATTGAAGAGCATGGTTCGGGAGGCGTTCGTATAATCGGTGACGTGCGCGGTGCCGTTCGAGAGCTTCCAGAGCAGCCAAGAATCGATGGTGCCGCAAAGCAGTTCACCGCGCTGCGCCGCCTCCCGCGCGCCGTCGACATGAGCAAGGATCCAGCGCAGCTTGCTGGCCGAGAAGTAGGCGTCAATCACCAAACCCGTTTTATCACGAATGCGCGGGCCGTAATCACGGCGTTTCAACTCGGAACAGAAATCAGCAGTCCGGCGGCATTGCCATACGATGGCGGGATAGATGGGCTCTCCTGTCCGGCGGTTCCAGACGACAACGGTCTCCCGCTGGTTGGTCACGCCGATCGCCGCGACGGCAGCCGGGCCGTCGGGCGTCTGTTTCACGACATCGGCCATGACTTTGCGCTGTGACCGCCAGATCTCTTCGGGATCGTGTTCGACCCATCCGGGCTGCGGATAAAATTGGCCAAACTCTTGCTGGGCCGTCGCGACGATCTTGAGTTCCCGGTCGAAGAGTATGGCCCTTGAACTGGTTGTTCCCTGGTCAAGCGCCAAGATGAGAGACGTTTTTTTCATGACAGGCCTCAACGTTCCGCTCACACCCGTTTGCGGATTGATTCGCACGCACTGCGGTGGCGCCTTGTCAGCACCCCGCCGGTGTCCACATTTTCCAATGTGGGGAAGTTAGCATGCGGTATCATGCCAAGTCAACACGTTACCGCATTCAAACAAAACCGAACTGGACGGGCATGAGAAACTGGACGCGCACCGCCCTTCTATGTCACAATGCGTTTGTTTTTAACAACCCCCAAGAACGGTTGATTTCCCATGTCACGATTCATCATTAAAGGCGGTCGACCGGTCAGCGGTGTCCATCCGGTACCGGGCAACAAGAACGCCGCATTGCCGATGTTGGCCGCAAGTCTGCTGACCGCAGAGCCGGTGGTGCTCAGCAACCTGCCGTTGATCGCAGATGTGCGCACCATGATTGATCTGCTCGTCGAACTGGGTGCGCAGGTTGAACTGGACCGCGCGCGGCGGACGGTGCGTATTTGCGCGCAACGTATCAAGGACACGCACTTGAACAAAACGTTGTGCGGCAAGGTGCGTTCCTCGATCCTCTTCGCCGGGCCGTTGCTGGCGCGCTGCGGCTCCGCCAAGCTCTATCCGCCGGGCGGCGATGTGATCGGACGGCGTCGCGTCGATACCCATCTTGACGGCTTCCGGCAGCTCGGGGCTTCGGTCCGCGCTGGCCGCACCTATCTCTTTAAAGCAGCAAAGCGCCTTGAGGGACAGCGTATCCTGCTGGACGAGGCGAGTGTGACCGCGACCGAAAACCTGATCATGGCGGCGGCATTGGCCAGGGGGACGACACTTCTTTACAACGCGGCCTGCGAGCCGCATGTGCAGGATCTCTGTCGCATGATCAATGCGATGGGCGGTCGCATCAGCGGCATCGGCACGAACCTCCTGACAATCGAGGGGGTCGAGTCGTTACACGGTACGAAACAGCGGGTGGGGCCGGACTATATCGATGCGGGCAGCTACATGGTGGCAGCGTTGGTAACCGGCGGCGAACTGACGGTCGAGGGTGTCGAGCCGTCCGATTTCGAGGCGCTGGAACGGCCGTTCAAGCGTCTCGGGGCCAAGTGGAGCTTCGACCGCGAGGCACGCAGCCTGCGGCTGCCCGCGCGCCAGCGGCTTAAGACTGCTTATGACCTTGGTGACGCGATCCCCAAAATCGAGGACGGCCCGTGGCCCATGTTCCCTTCGGACCTGATGAGTGTGTTGATTGTGCTGGCCACGCAGACGCGCGGCACCACGCTCTTTTTTGAAAAGATGTTCGAGAGCCGCATGTATTTCGTGGACCACCTGATCGGCATGGGCGCGCGCATTGTGCAGTGCGATCCGCATCGGGTGGTCGTGACCGGTCCGACGATCCTGCACGGCACAACGGTGGCCAGTCCCGATATCCGCGCGGGCATGGCGCTGCTGGTGGCCGCGCTGTGCGCCAAACGTGAGACCGTGATCTACAACGCGGGCAGCATCGACCGCGGGTATGAGTCGGTGGAGGTGGAGCTCAGCCGTCTGGGCGCGGAGATCGAACGAGTTCCGACCTGAACCCCGCGTACGGGCTTTCCGCGCCACCGGCCCTCACGGGACGATCACGGAAAGCGCGTGCGGCAGGATCTCCACCGTCACGGGCGTGGAGCCGATGATATCGCCGTCCGCCTGAACCACCAGCGGCCGCGCGCTGCGCACCGTCACCGCACAGGCGGCCGCGTGCTCATGCAGGACCCGGTTCACATTGCGCATCCGCAGCAGGCGCATCACATACGACCACGGGTATTCGATCGGCCTCTTCATGCAGACCACGCAAACGTCCAGCCGTCCGTCGTCCGCACGGATGTCCGGCCCGTTGGGATACAACCCTCTCGCTAGAATCCCGCAGTTTGAGATCAACACATCCGTGGCATCATACACCATAGACACCCCGTCGATCACGATTTCCAACCGGTGCGGCCGGGCCTGCAGTACTTTCCACACCGCGGTCCCCACATATGCCGACACCCCAAACAGAGTCTTGCCGCGACGCGAGGTGCGGTCGATCACTTCGGCGTTGACCCCCACGCCCGCGTTCAACAGATAGATCCGCCCGTTGATCCGCATCACGTCCAGCCGCCGAAAAGACGACGGACAGGCTAACCGTTCCGCGGCCCGTTCCACCTCAAGCGGAATACCCAATTCCCGCGCCACCAGATTACCGGTACCCATCGGCACAATACCCAGCGGCACACCGCCGCCAACGAGCACCTGCGCTACGGCTGCCACCGTACCGTCCCCGCCGGCCGCCACCACACACTCCACCCCCCGGTCCAGAATCGCACGGATCTCATCCGCCAGATGATCGGCAGCAGGCAGGTCCAGCACCTCCACCGCCATTCCGTGCGCATCGGAGACCCGCGCCAAGGCCGCGTTCAACCGCTCACGCGGCCCCGCGCCAACGGTCGGCGCCACCAGTACGCAGGCCCTCACGCCCCCACCGCCTTTGCCGCAAAATGACGCCGCGCCGCATCACAACAACGCGTCACGCCCGCATCTGTGCTGAGTGTCTTCAAAAAAGCCTCGCGGTACTCCAGCACCCGCCGCTCCGCCGCCAACCGCAACGATGCGGTATAATGCAGTCCGTTGATGAGCCAGCCGACCTGGATGAGCACAAAATCCGACAGGTTCCGGACGGCGTCGTAGGAGACCGGCTGACCGGCGCAGACCGCTGCAACGACATCCGGCGAGGGTGCGCCATCCAACCGTAATCCCCAGGCGATCGCAGGATTGCGCCGCAGTGAACCGTCGTCAACCACCTCTTCGAGCACACGGAAAATATCGAGTTTGTCGGCATCCCGAACCAGATGCGTCAGCCGCGCCGCGTCATCGGCCAGTCCGTCCGGCACGGTCTTGCGGTTGTGCAACGCCACCGCAGCGAGAATCCGCGCGCGGGACGCGGCCGCGAGACCGTCGAGCAGGCGTTCCTCGCGAATGACCGCCACCCCGCACGCCGCATGATCAAGGGAGTCCGCATCCCGGAAGGTGCCATAATCCCGCAACTGCACGTGCCGGCCGATGTCATGCAGCCATGCGCACGCCTCGCCTGCGGCGGTCCAGGCCTCGGGCCAGTTCTCTCCGGACATGATCCGGCAAGCGTTCTCCGCCACCCGCTCGGTGTGTTCGATCTTCAACCGGTGCAGTTCGGACAACCCGCCGCGCGCATCGCGGAAACTGTCCACATACGCCCGGTACCGCCGGATCAGGGTTTTCAGAAACGCGCGCGTCATACGGTCTGCCCGGTGAGGAAAACCGCTAATGCGGTCAGCAGAAACAGGATCATCGTTCCGATCAGAACGCGGTCGGTCAACAACGTTTGCTCGGGACGGCCGCCACCGTCATGACGGTAGACCAGTTCGAGGTAGCGGAACAGACCGAACACCACAAACGGGATGGTGAACCCTAACCGGTTGGTGCCGAAGCGCCGCACCGTCTCTTCCGAAAGCGTGTACATCGCGTAACAGACCAGCGTGGCGGAAGCCGTCACCGCGATCTGCAGATCGAGCAGATACCGGTCATACCCGGCCAGGGCCTTACGGTGGCGCTCCCCGTCCTCATCCAGCAGCACCTTCTCGTGACGACGTTTGCAGAGGGCCAGAAACAGCGCGAGCAGAAAGGTGCAAAGCAGCAGCCAAGGCGAGATGCGGACCGACAGGGCCGCGGCCCCGGCGATCGCGCGGAGCACGAACCCAACGGCGATCACGAACACGTCCACATACGGGATGCGCTTGAGTCCAAACGTATAGGCCAACTGCATAAGTCCGTACGCGAGCAACACCTCCGTGAACGCGCGCGGCAGAGTCAGCGCGCCAGCCGCCAAACCGGCCGCAAGCAGGACGATCGCGACCGCGACCGCGGCGGACGCGCGGATCTGTCCGGCGGCAAGCGGGCGCAGACGTTTCAACGGGTGCGCCCGATCCGCCTCGATATCCCGCACGTCGTTGATCAGATAGATGCCGCTGGAGACACAGCAGAAACAAGCCACCGCCAGAGCCACGTACACGAGAGGAAGCACTCCCCGCACCCCCTCGCACTGAGTCGGATCCCATCGCGCGAAAAAGTAGGCTGCGGGCAGCACACCGTTTTTCAGCCATTGGGCCGGACGCAGAGCCCGGAACCAGATGGCCGCACGCGTTGGGATCACGTCTCTTCCCTCGGGCGCGGCCGCGGCGACCGGCGGAAGCCGCAGCGCCCCCACAGGCGCAGCACCATGGCCACCGCCTCATATGCGATGTTGGCGCGCATCTTGGAGTATCCGGAACGACGGTCCTCAAACGTGATGGGCACTTCCCGCACGGTGAAGCCCAACATCCACGCGGTATGGGTCATCTCGATCTGGAACGAATAGCCGTTGGAGGTGATGCGGTCAAGATCGATGGCCTCCAGCACGGCACGCCGGAAACACTTGAACCCGCCCGTGGGATCGTTGACCGGCATACCGGTGATCAATTTGACGTACTGTGCCGCCCCGGTCGAGAGCAGCAACCGGCTCATCGGCCAGTTCATCACGCGAATGCCGCCGATATAGCGCGACCCGAGCACCAGGTCCGCGCCTTCACGCGCGGTTTGCAGCAAGACGGGCAGGGCTGCGGGATCGTGCGAGAAGTCGCAATCCATTTCGCAGATCAGTTCGTAACCGCGCTCCAGCGCCCACTTGAACCCGGCGATGTAGGCGCGGCCAAGGCCCTCCTTGCCCGCACGATGCATCACGAACACCCGCGGCTCCCGCGCGGCGATCGCATCCAGCACCGCGCCGGTCCCGTCGGGCGAATGGTCATCGACAAACAGTATGTTTGCCGTGGGCACTTCACGAAGGACCGCCTCGGACATGGGTTCCACGTTCTCGCGCTCGTCATACGTCGGAATGATGATCAGTGTTTTTTCGCTCATTTGGCTTACAGTATACCGATTCAGGGGACGAGTCTTCCACACAAAAATTCAGGGCAGGATCAGCATGCAGTCACCGTAACTGAAAAACCGGTAGCGTTCCCGGACCGCCTCGCGGTAGGCCTCCAGGATGCGTTCGCGGCCCGCCAAGGCGGCGACCATCATGATGAGCGTCGATTTCGGCAGGTGAAAATTGGTCAGCATCGCATCGATGACGCGGAACCGGTAAGGCGGATAAATGAAGATCGAACTGGAGCCGACCGCGGCCGTCACCTCGCCGCCGTGGGCAGCGGCCACGGTCTCCAGCGCGCGCACACTGGTGCTGCCGACCGCCACCACACGGCCGCCGCGCGCACGGCAGGTCGCCACAGCCGCAGCCGTGGCAGCAGGCACGGCATACCGCTCGGGATCCATGCGGTGCTCCTCGACCTGCTCCGCCTTGACCGGCTTGAAAGTGCCGGGCCCCACATGCAAGGTGACCGCGGCGCGCGCCACACCCCGGGCCGCGAGGGCCGCGAAGAGGGCTTCCGTAAAGTGCAGTCCCGCAGTCGGCGCGGCCACCGCGCCGGTTTCGCGCGCATAGATCGTTTGGTACCGTTCACGATCCAGACGGGCCTGCCGCGCGTCCCCGCAGCGATGGATGTACGGCGGTACGGGCGTCACCCCGTAACGTTCCAACAGCGTCATCAGCGGCACCGGAGAACGGAAGGCAATCCGCCAAGCGTTGTTCGGCTGGCGTGCCAGCATCTCGGCTTCAATCTGGCCATCGGCAAAGACCGCCCGCTGCCCTGGCCGGATGGGCCGTCCCGATCCAGTGATGCACTCCCAACAGACCGTCCCCTCCGCGCAGGCCGTACCTTCCGGCGCGGGGCAGGGCTCCAGCAGCAGCAACTCCAACGCGCCGTGCGTGTCCGTCCAGAAACCTTGCAGTCGCGCCGGGAAAACCCGTGTGTCGTTGAGCACGAGCAGGTCGTCCGCACCGAGATATGCGGGCAGATCCATGACGTGCCGGTGCTCGATGCGGCCGTCCGAACCATGCAGCACCATCATGCGCGACGTACCGCGCACGGCGGGTGGTTCCTGGGCAATCAGGTCGGGCGGCAGATCGTAGTCAAACGCGCTTGTCAGCATGGCGCCTGCCGCTCCCTATGCGTTCCGTCCGGGCAAGGACGTGTTCCGGGCGAACCGTTTGGTCTCGGGATAATCCAGCGTGTAGTGCAGGCCCCGGCTCTCTCTGCGTCGGACAGCACTGCGCACGATCAACTCACCGACCAGCGCCAGATTGCGCAGTTCCAGCGTATCGGCCGTGACCAGATAATCGAAGTAGTACTCGCGGATTTCGCGCCGCAGGTTACGCAGACGCCGACGGGCGCGCTCCAACCGCTTGTTCGTGCGCACGATCCCGACATAGTCCCACATGCAGGTGCGAACCTCCATCCAGTTGTGGGCCACCATCACCGCCTCATCACTCGCGACCGCCGTACCGTACTGCCAGTCCGGAATGCGTATCGCGTCCGGCAGCCGCCCCGGCTGCGCCGCAATGCGGCCAGCGGTCTCATACGCACAGACCAAGGCCTCCAGCAGCGAATTGCTGGCCAACCGGTTCGCGCCGTGCAGACCGGTGCAGGCGGTCTCGCCCACAGCGTACAGGCCCGGCAATGAGGTCACGCCATCCACGGAAGCTCGGATGCCGCCGCAGCAGTAATGAGCTGAAGGCACGATGGGAATCAGGTCATGCGCCATGTCGATACCGAATGAGGCGCAGGTTTTGTACAGGGTCGGAAAACGCTTCTGCAGGAAGGCCCGGCTCTTATGCCGGATGTCGAGACAGCAGTAGGGCGCTCCGGTGCGTTTAATCTCGGAGTCGATCGCGCGGGCGACCACATCGCGCGGTGCCAGCGCGCCCCGCGGGTCGTATTTCTGCATGAAAGGACGGCCCTCGGCATCCACCAGTTCGGCACCCTCGCCGCGAACGGCCTCGCTGATGAGAAAGCGTTTGGCTTGCGGATGGTAGAGGCATGTGGGATGGAACTGGATGAACTCCATGTTCTCGATCGTCGCACCCGCCCGCCACGCCAGCGCCACACCGTCACCCGTGGCGATGTCGGGGTTGCAGGTGTAAAGGTACACCTTGCCGCACCCGCCGGTCGCCAGAATCGTGTCGGCCGCGCGGACCGCATAAATCTCGCCGGCGAGTTGATCGAGCACATACGCCCCGACGCAGCGGTTCTCCTCCGGTCGTTTGAGCCAGCGGGTGGTGATCAAATCGATGACCATGGTGTGTTCCAACACCTGGATATGGGGATGCTTCAGGATCTGCTCCACCAGCACCGCCTCGACGTGCTGTCCGGTGATGTCCCCCGCGTGCAGCACACGGCGCTGCGAATGGCCGCCCTCGCGTCCCAGATCATAGCCCGGCACGCCATCCGTGCGCGGGTTGAAGCACACACCGAGTGCCTCGAGATCCGCGATCCGCGCCGGCCCCGTCGAAACGATTTTCCGCACCACCTCTTCGTCGCAGAGTCCGGCTCCGGCAGTCAGCGTGTCCGACACATGCTGCTCGAAACTGTCCCCCGCCGCCATCACGCATGCGATGCCGCCCTGCGCCCGGTTGGTGTTACAGTCATCGATCCGTTTTTTCGTCACCAGCAGCACCCTGCCGTGCGGTGCCAGATACAGGGCGCTCATGAGACCGGCGATACCGCTCCCCACCACAAAAAAATCACAGGACTCGATGCGCATCATCCTCCCCCGCCCGCCGAACCCGGCAGGTCATCCGTTCGAAATGCCGTGAGTATAGCATACGGATGGACGTCCTTCCGAGCGAAAACGGGATCAGCATCCCGTCCTCGTTTTCGTGTACATCGACGACTTGCGACCCGCGACGTTTAGGCTCTTTGGCAGGGCGACTGCCCCACCGTTGCCTGCGGGAACGCCCATAAGGCACTGACGCGTTCCGCTCTTTGAAGCGATTTTGCGCTTCCCTTTGTCGGAACAACACATTATGCTTTAGCCGGAACCTATTTTTACGGGTGATTATCCAACTGAAAGGAGCAGGATATGCGAATTCTGAAAATGGGGCAGGTCGGCGGCGGGATCGGCGCGTTTATCGGCGAGGTTCACCGGAAGGCGGCCCGGATGGATGGCGGAATCGAGTTGACGGCGGGAGCCTTTGACGTCGTTCCGAGTAAGAGTCTGCGGCAGGGGAAGAACCTCGGCCTGGATCCCAAGCGCGTGTATTCCACCTACGAGGAGATGATCGCCAAGGAAAGCGCGCTGCCCCCGGGCGAGCGCGTCGATTTCGTGTCGGTCTGCACCCCGAACCACACTCATTTCCCGATCGCCAAAGCCTGCCTCAAAGCGGGTTTCCACGTCATGTGTGAAAAGCCCATGACCCTCACGGTCGCCGAGGCTGAGGAGTTGGCGGCGCTCGTCAAGTCCAGCGGCAAGGTCTTCGGCCTGATGCACAACTACACGGCCTACCCGATGGTCAAACTGGCCCGTGACATGGTGAAGCAGGGAGACCTCGGCACGTTGCGCAAGGTGGTGGTCCAATACCCCCAGGGTTGGCTGTATCAGCTCGCCGAAAAGAGCGGCAACATGCAGGCCTCGTGGCGCACCGACCCCAAGACCTCGGGTGTCGCCGGCGCCATGGGCGACATCGGCACGCACGCCGCCAACCTGGCCGAGTACATCACCGGCGTGAAGATCACGCGCGTGCTCGCGGACCTCACCGCCTTTGTTAAAGGACGGAAACTGGATGACGACGGCAATGTGCTGCTCCGCTTCCAAAAGGGCGTCAAGGGTGTCCTGCATGCCAGCCAGATCTCGGTTGGCGAGGAGAACAATCTGGCCATCTGGGTCTATGGCGATAAAAAAGGCCTCTGGTGGCGGCAGGAGAACCCCAACGAACTCCATGTCCTCTGCCAGACCGCGCCCGAGGAGATCTGGCGCCGTGGCAACGGGTACGTTGCGGAGAAGAGCAAGGCGGCCGCGCGCGGCACCCGCATCCCGAGCGGGCACCCGGAAGGGTTTCTGGAGGCTTTTGCCAACAATTACTGCAACTTCGCAGACACCATCCGGGCGAAGGCCGAAAAGCGGAAACCCTCACCCGAAGAGTTGGACTTCCCGAGCGTCGAAGCCGGCGTCCGCGGCATGAAGTTCATCCACGCGGTGGTGACCTCCTCGAAAAAAGGCAGTGTCTGGGTCAAGATCTAACCTGCCTGTTTCCATCTGTGACACGTGGGGTGGGCATACCGATGCCTGCCCCCGCTTTTTACCCTCCACGCTTGAAGGAGTCTTTCCATGTGGTCCTTTTCTTCTGCGTTTTCCCTGCCCGCAATCGGTCTGGTGCTGACCCTGCCGTTCGCGACGCTACAAGCGCAGCAACCGGGCGTCACGAACAACATCGCCTATTACGATGACGACGCGCCGCAAACAGACGACGCTTACCGGCAATCGCAGTGCCGTCTGGATCTGCGCTATCCCGTATCCAAGACCGGCTTCGCCACAGTGGTCTGGTTTCACGGCGGCGGCCTCACGTCCGGACGCCGCCACTTCATTGACCTCAAAGATCCGTCGATCGCTGTAGCGGCGGTCGGATACCGTCTGTCACCCCAAGTCGAGCACCCCGGTTACCTTGAGGATGCCGCGGCAGCCACGGTCTGGGTGTTGCGCAACATCGGACGCTTTGGCGGCGATACCAACAAGGTGTTTGTCTCCGGACACTCCGCGGGCGGCTATCTCAGCGCCATGATCGGCATGGATCCCCGTTGGTTGGCCCGTCATGGACTCTCCCACCGCCAGCTTGCGGGAATCGTCCCGATCAGCGGACAGGTCACCACGCACTTTCATGTGAAGAAACTCCGGGGCGACACCCAGTCGCAGTACCGCCCCATTATTGACGAGTTCGCGCCGCTCTATTACAGTTCCGCCGAGCTTTCGCCGATCTGCCTGATTGTCGGAGACCGCCGTATCGAATACAAAAACCGTGTGGAGGAGAACGACCTGTTGGCAACCAGCCTGCGGAACTTGGGACACCAGCATGTTGAGTTCTATGAAATGGGCGGACTCAATCACAGCACCGTGGGACAGGGTGCCATGATCCTCCTGCGTGAATTCGTCGGCAAGCTCTCGCGCCCTTCCGACGCAGCCAAAACGAAATGACGTGCGCGGCACGCACCCTCTAAAAAGGACCTTTGCGATGAACCCGCAGGTCACGGGACGGATTCACTCCATCGAGTCGTTCGGCACACTGGACGGCCCCGGCATCCGCTATGTGCTGTTTCTGCAGGGGTGTCCGCTCCGCTGCCTGTACTGTCACAACCCGGACGCGGGGGATTGCGAGGCGGGACGGGTCATCACCGCTGGCGAAGCCCTGGCCGACATCCTGACTTACCGCGCCTTCATCGCGCGCGGCGGTGTCACGCTCTCCGGCGGCGAACCGCTCCTCCAGCCCGAATTCGTCTGTGCCTTGCTGGAAGGGTGCCGCGAACAGTGTCTGCACACCGCGCTGGACACGTCCGGCGCAATTCCGCTCTCGATCTCGCGCGCGGCCCTCGACCGTGCGGACCTGATCCTGCTGGATGTCAAGGCGATCGACGACGACCTCTGCCGCACCCTGACCGGCCGCGGCAACCGGGAAACGCTGGCGACCCTCGAATACTGCGAAGCCGCAGGGCGGGAAGTCTGGGTTCGCCATGTGTTGGTTCCGGGGTATACGCTCGATCCCGCACACCTCACCCGCCTGGCCGACCACCTGTTGCGCTACGCCTGCATCCGCAAAGTCGAATTGCTGCCCTTCCACAAGATGGGCGAATATAAATGGGAGGCGCTGCAGCGGCCTTACCGGCTCAGCGACACCCCTCCCCCGACGGAGGAGGAGGTTCAGGCAGCCCGCGCGATTTTCGAGCAGCGCGGGTTGCTGTAGCGGCGTGTTGCCGGGCGCATCGTAACAGCCGCGAAAGCCGTTACTCCCGTGCAGGAACCGCAGCTATTTGATGGTGTAGCGGGTGGCCTTGATCAGCGCCTTCCAGAGCAGCTCCGGCGTCTCCGCCGCAAGCATCGCCTCGCGATTTTGCTCTTTCAGGAAGGTCTCGGTCAAACCTGACATCAGGCGCAGGTAAAACGCGCTGACCGCCGTGGGGATGGTGATGAAAAAGACCAGATTCACGATGCTGCCCGCTTCATCATACCGGATTCCCTTTTTCGCGACACCCAACGCAAGCGTCAAGCCCCCCCCCTCCACGCCGCGCACGTGCGGAAAGGCCAGCCCGTTATCCATCGCCGTACTCAGAACCGCCTCCCGCTCCAAAGCGCTCGCCACCAGTTTTTCCGCGCCGGAAACGAATTTCTGCTGCTCCATGACCGTCGCCAGCTCCACGATCGCCTCACGACCGTTCGTGGCCTTCAAATCCGGAATCATCAGCGATTCAGCCGAAAAACGCGAAATGCCCGACTTGCGCGGCTCGGTACGGCTCGGCACGTCTCCGACCCAGCGTGGCGCGCCGCTCTCCTCGAACAGGATGCGTGCGCAGCTCGGACAGTTCTGGATCTGCTTGCAGAGACGCACGGACTGAACCTGACTGATCGGCAACCGCATCCCGCAGATCGCGCAACACCCGTTGTACATCGGCGCCATCACGATATGGTCTTTTTTGTACAGCCGTTGATAGAGCGATTTGATTTCCGGCGGCAGCTTGTCCGTCAACTGATCGATCGAGTCGTTCAGACGCTCCATGTGGGAGCCGTCCCCTGTCGTACGGTGCTCATCCCGGATCAACACGAGTTCCTGAAGCTGGTTTAAATGATTGAGCAGGCTTTGCATACGTTCCTTTCATGCGTTTCAAACGGATTCCAGTTCACGCCCGCAAGAAACGCTATACCAGACAAATTGTGAGGATATTGTGAAGGAATGCCGTCCCGGTGTCAATCCGGGACTGTCGCGATATGACAAAATGACCGGGTTACAGGCAGAGGGGGTGGAGTTACCCCAACCCGAAACTGGAAACCGCAATGGCCAACGGCTCGGAAATGGAATGGGCTTGGAATCGCGACAAAACACGATTGGGAATTGACGCGGCCTTTTCTATTCCGGATAATGGTTGAAATGAAAGCACTTGTTTTGGGAGTCATGGCATTCTGTGTGGTCGCTTCCGGCTGGGGCGGATCGGTTCCGTCACCTGCGGTGTGCGTGAGGGCATGTCCCGATGGGGCGCAGTCCACGCCGCGCCTGTGGAACGGCATTGCACCGCAAGTGAAGGCGTGGGAACTCGGAAAGCGACAAGAGACGCTGGCATGGTTCGAGGAGAACCAGTTCGGCAAGACGCCGGTCGGCCGCTTGCCGGACGAGGTGATTGGCGAAACGTACGTCGCGTTCACCAATGCGGGTGTCCGCATCGAAATCCATTGCAGTCTGCCTGCCGGAGCTGATGCCGCACACCCCGCACCGGTTTTTCTCTTCGGTGATCATCGGGGCGGCAATGCGCCGCCGGACTTCGCGCAGGAGACGTACGAGGGGATCCCGACAAACTCGATCACGGCTCGCGGCTACGCCTATGTGCGGTGGAACTTCAATGACGTCTGCCCGAATGTGGATGCAAACCATTCATTCGGACGGTGGCCGCTTGGTATCATCGCCTATGCCGCGACAGGCGACCGGAATGCGACGAACGTCGTTCGCCAGGCGAACTCTTGGGGAACGATTGGCGCGTGGGCCTGGGGCAACTCGCGGGTGATGGACTGGATCGAGACCCGGCCCGAACTCGACGCGTCGCGTGTCGCTGTGCTCGGGCATAGCCGCGGCGGGAAGACCGCGCTCTGGACGGGCGCACAGGACGAACGCTTCGCGATGACGATCTCCAACGGTTCCGGTTGCGGCGGCGCACGGCTCGGACGAGCGAAGGCTCCGAAGGCAGAGACCATCCGGCAGATCCTCAAGAACTTCCCGAACTGGTTTTGTCCCACCTTCACTGCGTGGATCGACCGGGATGCCGAGTTACCGCATGACGCGGATGACCTGATCCGCATGATCGCCCCGCGACTCGTCTATGTGGCGAGCGGGAGCGAGGATGCCTGGGCGGGGCCGGCGGCGGAGAAGGCGGCCTGGGATGCGGCCCACGACGTCTATCGCGCGTATAAACTTGAAGAACGCATGGGTTACCACTGCCACGACGGGCCTCACAAACTTCGTGCCGACGACTGGGAGCGGTTCATGGATTTCGCGGACCGTCAGCTCAAGGCCCCGTCCACGGCAGACTCGGACGCGATCGAGCGTCGCATCGCGGCGGCATGCGTCGACGGCTCGCGCGCCGTGACGTTGACGAAGAATGCGGCATCCGTGGACGGCGCTTGGCACCTGACGCGGGCAATCCTCGTGCCAGATGACTTCACGCTTGTCTTTGATGGTTGCCGCGTGGAGCTTGTGGACGGGACACAGGACAATCTTGTGCGCAACGCGGGTGCCGTAGAGGGGCGGTGTACGCCGAACCGCGGCATTCGTATTCTTGGCAAGAATGGAGCGGTTTTGAGCGGCGGAAAACGCAACCACTATCTGCCCCGGCGCTCGGGCGATCCGAACGGTTGGCGGTCGGTCGGCATTCTCCTTTGTGACGTGAGCGACTACGAGGTCGGCGGGTTCACGATGGAGGAGACACAGTGCTGGGCGATTTCCCAAGAACGCTGTTGCCGCGGTCACATACACGATATCGTCTTCGGCTCGACGGACATCCTGTTCAATCAGGACGGTGTTGACGTGCGCAAGGGATGCCACGACCTTGTGATCGAGAACATCTCCGGCATGACAGGTGACGATGTGGTCGCGCTGACGGCTTATCGTGATCCCCCCGGCTCTCCAGCGCGCTTCGGCATGCAGATCGGCGGCAATGCGACGCTGGGCGAAAAAGATGACATCTACAACGTGACGATTCGCAATATCCGGGCCCGTTCGTCGGGAGGGCATGGCGTCATCCGTCTGCTGACGTGTGATGGCATCCGGATGCACCACATCACGGTTGAGGATGTCGTCGATACGGCAACGGGGAACGAGAGGCGTCCTCAAGCGACAATCCGCATCGGAGACAAGAGTTACCACAGGACAAGACGGTGCGAGTTGAGAGAAATGCACCATGTGGATGTCCGGGGCGTAAAAGCTTCGGGGAAGGTCGCAGTCTGGATCAGGGGGCCGCTGAGCGACTCCTCGGTCGTTTCTGTCACCGAATCGCCGGGCGGCAAGAAATATGAGATTTCCGCGCCGATGGAAAACGTCCGCCTTGACCCGTAGCGTGTCAGGTTAACCTAAAAAGAGTAGTTGAACCTTCAACTCTCTTTGGTTTCAGGGTTTCAGGGTTTCAGGGTTTCAGGGTTTCATCCAAATCGGGATCGGGTTCGCTATCGGGATCGCTATCGGGTTTCTGGGTTTCAAGGTTTCTGGGTTTCTGGTTTCAAGGTTTCATCCAAATCGGGGTCGGGATCGCTATCGGGATCGGGATCGGGTTTCAAGGTTTCAGGGTTTCATCCAAATCGGGGTCGGAATCGCTATCGGGATCGGGATCGGGTTTCAAGGTTTCAAGGTTTCAAGGTTTCATCCAAATCGGGGTCGGGATCGCTATCGGGATCGCTATCGATTGTTTCACCACAGAACACCACCGCCTCACCGCCTAACAGCCTCACAGTCTCACCGCCTCACAGCCTCACAGTCTCACCGCCTCACAGTCTCACAGCCTAACAGCCTCACAGTCTCACATCCTCACAGTCTCACAGCCTTTGAGATTGCGGGCTCCGCCCGCATCTCAAGGTGCGGCGGGGACCGCGACAAAACCCAATGTTTACGGGGCTTTGCTGGAATTCTACCCGTTCAACCGCTCTTTTTAGGTTTTAAATGCGCAGACCGGCATGGCGTTCGGATACGCTCGTCAGAGCGGCTTTTCCCCGCAGATCACTGTTCAAAATAGGTGTAGCCGCGTAAGCCGCTCTCGTAGGCGGCCAGAATCTCGCGACGCTCGGCAGGCGTGATGCGCCGGGCCTTGACCGCATCCTCGGCCAGTGTGCGGAACTGCTCCATCAGGCGTTCGGGCCGGTATTCGACGTAACTCAGCACATCCCCCACCGAGTCGCCTGCCAGCTCCTGCACATATTCGATGTCGCCGTCCTCATCCACCTGAACACTTACCGCGTTGGTGTCGCCGAACAGATTGTGCAGGTCTCCCAAGGTTTCCTGATACGCGCCAACAAGGAAAACCGCCAACATGTACGGTTCACCGCGCCGCAACGCGTGTACCGGCAAGACCGACCGGACATCGTGCTGATCGATGAATTTGTTGATGTTCCCGTCGCAATCGCAGGTGATATCGGAAAGGGAGGCCATACGCGTGGGCTTCTCGTTCAACCGGTGGATCGGCATGATCGGGAAGAGCTGATCGATCGCCCACGCATCGGGCAGCGACTGGAACACGCTCATATTGCAGTAGTAGACATCAGCGAGCAGCGTATCCAGCCCCTGCAGATCCCTGGGTACGCTCTTCAAGTTCTGTACCAGTTCGCGGATGCGCGTGAGAATGTACCAGAACAGGCAGTCGGCGGCAGCGTGTTGCCGCAGGGTGATGTCGCCGTGTTTGAAAGCTTTTTGAATCTCCTCGCGGTAATATAGGGCGTCGTTGAAGGACTCCTGCACGTTTTTGAGGCTCAGCGTGCGCGAGACGTACATCATGTTCTCGAGCGCCTCCGGCTGCGGCTCGGGGATATTCGCGGGCGCATCCTTCTCCTCGTAAATCGCCGCGTCCAGCACGTTGACCAGCAGAACCGAGTAGTAGCCGATCAGCGCCCGCCCGGATTCGCTGATCACGGTCGGGTGGCCGACTCCCGCCTCGTTGCAGGCGGTCATGATCCCCTCGATCACATCGGCACAGTATTCCGACATGTCGTAGTTGGCACTGCTGGGGAAGTTGGTGTGCGAGCCGTCATAGTCAATCGCCAGACCGCCCCCGATATCGAAGATCCCCATGCGGGCGCCCTCTTTGACGAGACCGACGTAAAACTGGGAGGCCTCCTTGACACTGTCGCGGATCTCGCGAATGTTAGGCACCTGCGACCCGAGATGATAGTGCAGCAGCTCCAGGCAATCGAGCATGTCGGCCTCGCGCAGAGCGTCCACCATGTCAATCACCTGGGAAGGCGTCAGACCGAACACGCTGCGCTCGCCCCCCGATTCCGACCATTTGCCACCCACCCGGCTGGAGAGCTTCACCCGGATGCCGATGCGCGGCCGGATTTTAAGTTCTGCCGCGCGCTCGAGAATCAGACTCAGCTCATCGGCGGTCTCCAGCACAAGGATGGTCTGAAGTCCCATTTTGAGGGAGAACAACGCCAGATCAATAAACTCGGTGTCCTTGTACCCGTTGCAGATGAGGAAGGCGTCCGGGTCCCGCATGTAAGCAAGGGCTGCGATCAACTCCGCTTTGGATCCCGCCTCCAACCCGTGATGGTAGGGTGCCCCGAAGGTCACCACATCGTGCACCGCCTGCTGTTGCTGATTGACCTTGATCGGGAATACGCCGCGGTAACACCCCTGATAGTCGTAATCGGCAATCGCCTTGCCAAACGCTTCGTTGAGCAGACGGATACGGTCGCCCAGCAGATCGCTGAACCGCAACAGCAACGGCAGTCCCATGCCGCGATCACGCAACCCATCAACGATATCACAAAGCCGGATACTGACTGTACCGTCCGTGTTTTTCAGGTTGACCGCCACATAGCCGTCTTCCGTGACGTTAAAATAGCCCTGCCCCCACGTGCTGACCCCGTAGAGCTCGGCGCTTTTGACGCTGTTCCAGCCGTCCAGTGCATCCAAAAGTTTATGCGGCATTTCGGGTGGTTCCTCCCCCATCACATCCTTTGTCGGATCGGACTCGGACGCGCCCCGTTTAACGCGCCGGTCCCGCACCTCCTAAACACGGTCGCAACATGCCAAACCCGCGACCAAAGTGCAACATAAAACGGAGAAAACATGGCACGGATTTGTTTTCCCGTGAGCAAGGAGAAGCAGACGCCCGTCCCTTGTCTCCCAGAAAACTGCTCCTGACCTGAAACATCGGGGTCGAAAACGGGAAAACAACGGAAGCGACTCGCTTCGACGCGGTTCATTCTGTATGCTCTTTTCTGATGCCCGAATCCTTGTGTTGCGGGTTTTGCCCGCACAGGATAACGAGCCTTCTCGTTCTCCCCTGTGAAGGAAACCGATTGAGTCGTGACGGATCCCCTCTACATCCATGTTCCGTTCTGTGATGGTAAATGCCACTATTGCGGCTTCTACTCCGTGTTGAACAGTACGCGTCTCATCGAAGACTACCCCCGCCTGCCCGCCCGCGAGTTGGCGCATCTCTTGGACACCCGCCCTGCCGCAGTGCGTACCCCGATCCGAACCCTGTACCTAGGAGGCGGCACCCCCGCCACACTGGGCGAGTCTGGCCTCGCCGAACTCTTCCGGAGGCTTGCCGAGGTGACGCCGCTGGATTCCGTGGAGGAGAGCACGGTCGAGCTGAGCCCCGCCTCGGTGACCCCGTCGCTCCTGAACACCTTGCGGCGGTTGGGGGTCAACCGGCTGAGCATCGGCGTCCAATGCTTCAATGACGCCGCGCTTGCGCGGATCGGACGGCGTCACGACGCCGCGACTGCGATTCGCGCGATCCGCATGGCGCGTGAGGCCGGGTTCACGAACCTCGGCATCGATCTGATCGCCGGTTTGCCGGAGGTCACACCGGAGCAATGGCTGGATTCTCTCCAGCAGGTATTGTCGCTTGACCTGCAACACCTCTCGGTCTACGCCCTAACCGTAGAGCCCGGCACCGCGCTGGCCTATCAGGCGGAGAAAGGGCTTCTCCTTCCCGACGAAACCGCGCAATTGGCTGATCTCGATCAGGCGGACACCCTCCTGTGCCGCGCGGGGTTCACGCGCTATGAGATCTCCAATTACGCGCTACCGGGGTTTGCGTGCCAGCACAATCTCGCGGTCTGGCGGGGTTCGGATTACATCGGGCTGGGTCCCTCCGCCTCCTCGCGCCTCGGCCGCGACCGATGGACCAACGAGCGTGATCTGGAAGGATACACGGACGCGTTGGGACGAAACGCGTCCCCCCCCCGGATGCACGAGACACTGACCGCGCTGGACGATGCAACCGAGCGAACCCTGTTTGCGCTGCGTCTGAAGGAGGGGTTCGATCCCGCCGAACGCGCCGCGCGTTTTCCCGTACTGCAAGAGCATATCCTTGGTTGGGAGAAGAAACTGGAGGCGCTCGAACGGCACGGCATCACCGAACGGGCGGAATGCCGCTGGCGCTTGACCGCACGCGGTCGGGAGGTCGGCGACGCCGTGATCCGCGAATTGCTGTAGCGCGGGCTCATCCCCGTTTCCCTTCCCCCTTTCTTCCTCACTACCTTTTTTTCCCTTTTTCTTGTCTTTCGTCTTGATCTTTTGACATCCTGCCCCCTTTTATGAGACAGTGAAACGTAATTTCCGTTTCCGTGAAAAGTCTGAAGAAGGAGTGTCGCATCATGAAAGTGACGAATGAAGCATTGGCCCTTGCCGCCAACACGATCCGCTGCCTTGCCATGGATGGCGTCCAAGCGGCGCGGTCCGGACATCCCGGTGCCCCCATGGGCCTGGCCGATATCGCTGCCGTGCTGTGGCTGAAATATCTGAAGCATGATCCGGCGGATTCCCAATGGGCTGACCGCGACCGGTTCGTCCTCTCCGGCGGGCATGGCTCCATGCTGCTCTACAGTCTGCTGCATCTGGCGGGATACGCGCTGCCCCTCGACGAAATCAAACGCTTTCGCCAGTTCGGCAGCCTTACCCCGGGACATCCGGAATACCGACATACGGACGGGGTCGAAACCACCACCGGACCGCTCGGACAGGGTATTGCCACCGCAATCGGTATGGCGATCGCAGAACGCATGGCCGCCGCCCGCTTCAATGTCGCGGACGCCGAAACGGTGGTCGATCACCGCACGTGGATCTTCTGCGGCGATGGCGATCTTGAGGAAGGTATCAGCCACGAGGCCTGTTCGCTGGCCGGGCATCTGAAGCTGGATCGGGTTGTGCTGTTTTATGACAGCAACGGCATCACCATCGAAGGGAAAACGGAACTCGCCCTCAGCGATGACACCAAAAAGAGGTTCCAAGCCTACCAATGGCATGTTTTGGAAATCGACGGCCACGATTACGACGCGATCGACCGGGCGATCCGTAAGGCCATGCGCCTGACCGGAAAACCGGTGATGATCCTCTGCAAAACCCACATCGGCAAAGGCAGTCCCAACAAGCAGGACAGCCATGAGTCACACGGCGCGCCGCTCGGCGAGGAGGAGGTGCGCCTCACGAAACGTGCGCTCGGATTCCCGGAGGACCAGTTCTTTTACGTGCCGCAGGAGGTGTACGCGATGTTTCAGGCGCGCGCCGCGCGGATGAAACGCGTTCACGCCAAATGGACGCGCACCTTCAAAGCCTGGGCCAAGGCTCATCCGGAACGGGCGGAGTTGTGGACCGCCATGCGCGAAGACCGGCTGCCTGCTGACATCGAGGAGCGGTTGCCGAAATTCGATCCCGCCAAAGCGCTCGCCACACGCAGTGCTTCCGGTGCCGTGCTCAACGCGCTCGCGCCGTTGCTCCCGCAACTGGTCGGCGGCTCGGCTGACCTCGCGCCCAGCAACATGACCTGGCTCAAGGAGATGGGCGAGATCAAACCCGGCGACTTCGCGGGCCGCAACTTCCACTTCGGCATCCGCGAACTCGCCATGGCCGCCATTCTCAACGGGGTACAGATCCATGGCGGGTTCCGTATTTTCGGCGGCACGTTCTTCGTGTTCAGCGATTACTGTAGGCCGGCCATGCGTTTGGCGGCGCTCATGGAACTGCCGGTGATCTATGTATACACCCACGACAGCTTCTACGTGGGCGAGGATGGTCCCACACACCAGCCGGTCGAACAGATCGCCGCCTTGCGATGCATGCCGAACATCACCGTGATCCGGCCTGCGGATCCGACCGAAACCGCGGCCGCCTGGGTTGCCGCGCTGAAAAACCGTAAAGGCCCCACCGCCCTGCTGCTGACCCGGCAGAACATGCGGGTGATCGACCGCTCTCGTTACCCCGCCGCGTCGAATCTGGAAAAAGGTGCCTACACCCTATGGCAGAGCGGCGACGGTACGCCAGACCTTATTCTGATTGCGACCGGCTCAGAGGTCGAACTCGCGCTGGATGCGGCGCAGCAGATTACGGACCGGAATGTGCGGGTGGTCAGCATGCCCTCGTGGGAGCTGTTCGAAAAACAAAACCGCACCTACCGCGACCGGATCCTCGATCCTGACTGCAAACGCCGTCTGGTCGTGGAAGCAGGCAGTGCATTCGGATGGGAGCGTTATATCGGCACCCAAGGTGCCCGCGTCACCCTGGACACCTTCGGCGCGTCCGGCGCTTACAAAGACCTGGCCCGCCACTTCGGGTTCACCGTCGAGAACGTGTTGTCCGTGGCGCGCGAACTGTTGGCCCGCTGAGCAGGGTGATTGACTTCAGGTTTCAGCTCACCGAGGATCAGGTTCAGCGCCTCACGGTCGCGGATCGGGTCGAGCCCGCTGTGCGCGCTGAGCAAGGCTTCCGCACCTTCGCGTGCCAGCCGTTCGCGGAACGCGGCGTCAGCCGGGAATAGGTGCCCCGTCTCATCCACGGCTGCGAAATGCAGGGCTGCGGCAATCGCGCGGCAGACAGGGGCAGGGTCCTCCCCTTCCGCCTGCGCCAAGCGCAACCCGCCGATAAACCGGTCGCCCGGCGCGAGTTTGCGCGGCAGATCGCGTCCCACGCGGAAGACGGTGTCGCCCAACGCCCGGTTGCCGAAGCGCCGCAACAGATCCTCCACATGCGCGGTCTGATTGGCTTCGCTGAACTCCGACGGGTACCGGCGAATCAGGGCGCGCGCCGAGACCTGCATCACCTGCCGCGTTTCCGCGACCACAGCCGCATCCGCCATCGCTTCGCAAATCCGTGTGTGACCGCGCAAAAACCCGTGGCAGGCACACGTCGCATGGCCCAGATTGTGGATGTAGAGTTTGCGTTCCACATAGGCCTGAAAACAGGATTTCAGTTCCAGGCCCTCCACCCCCTCCGGCACCGGGCCCGCAAACCCGTTGCGGTCAGCGATGATGACATTGTAGGCCTCGCCCCAGACCTCCAGCGGATCCCGTTCCCGGACCTCAGCCGGCATCAGCGGCACCATCTTGCCGATACTGGTCTCCACCAGACCGACACGGTCCATCAAGAATCCCGGCGGCAGGGCGCGGGTCAACACCTCACGCGCCATGACGGACAACCCGTTCAGGTTCTCGCAGAACAGAATCGAAACTGGACGACCGTTACGCAATGGCAGTCCCGATGCGATCGCGGTCAACACATCCGGAAGATGCGCCGCACCGACTGCCGTCCCGATCAGATCCGCACGGGCCACCGCCTGACGCACCGCCTCCGCGTCCTCCACGGAAATCCCGTCCACCCCGCACACCTCGAACGTTTCGGACTCCCCAGCGGGAATCGTGTCCTTCACCACCACGCGGTAGCGTTTACGCTGCTGCAACGCCGCCACGATTGATGGCACCGCATCCACAAACACCACCCGATACCCGGCCCGGCTGAAGAGAGGACCCGCCAGCGCGCGCCCGATGTTCCCGGCCCCGAAATGCAGATACTCCGGCATGTCCCGTCCTTCCTTTCCCTGTTCCCGTTTCACCTTCCGCCATACGCGTCCGCCGCAGAATTCGCAACCTTTTCCGCCTGCCGGTACTGTTCCCGGAAAAAGGCGGTCCACTGCCGCAGCAGATCCAATCGCGGATATGCGCTGTACCCTTTGACCGCCGTAGCCCACGAAAGCGGGAAGGGATGCTCCGGCAGCGCCTCCAGCAACCGCATCGCCTCAGGTTGGCGTTCCGGACCGCCCTGCCGCAGAATCGCCCGCCAGGCGCGCCGCAACTCCTCTCCGGAATCAATACACATCGCACGGATCAGATCACGCTGCACCCCGAAATGTGAAGCGGTCCACCGCGCCTCATAGGGAAAGGCTTCGCTCAACCGGTACGCGTCCGCATCCGGTCGCCACAGAGCGTCGGCCAGAAAGGGCCGGTGTTGTTCGAAAGCCGCCTGAAGCACCGGATCGGAGGACGGGTAGAAATCACGCCGGATCGGCAACCGCCGCAATGCAAAACGTTTCGGTCCGCCCGGTGTCCCCACACGGTAATTCCACAAACGCTGCCCCGATTCGCCGAGCAGGTATTCGATGAAACGGACCGCCAACATGCGGTGCGGCGCGCCGCGCAGCAGGCTGATCGGATCGGCAGTCATGCTCGATCCCCCCACCGGCGTTACGTACGTCATGACCGGCCGGCCATCCGGACGCGCGGACAACTCCTCCTGCAGGCGTCCGTAGAAATCGATCACGATCCCCGCTGCGGCCGCCCCCATGGCGACATCCGACGGCACCTTTCCGGACGCGTCGGTGAAATACCGGGCATTGGCGCCCAGACGCCGCACGAGATTGACCCCTTCCCGCCACCCGCATCCGATCGCCTCCGGGTAGGCTGCCGGCACGCCCTCCGGCGGCTTCGCGTCCTGTGCGCTTCCGGACGTGGCCCATGCGGCTTCGTACTGCCGGATCTGCTCGCGCGTGAAGCCGGCCGCAGCCACGGATCGAACGCACTGCGCATGAAGAATCATTTCAAACGCCTTGGCCACACTGCCGCTTTTCGTCGGATCCGCCAACCCGAGGGTTCCGACATAGCGGGGATCGGCCAGATCCTCCCAAGCGGCGGGAGGCTGCCGGATACCAAGATCCCGCAGACGGTCGGCGTTGTAGCAGATCCCAAACGCGCTCAGCACACTGCCGTAATACGCTTTGCCCCGCCACACCTCGCCGTTCATCTCCCGCGGGATCAGAATCCTGCCGTCGTTATCCTTAAAGAGTCCGGCAGGCTCGGCCCCGCTTGGCCAGGCCGGCACCGTCAGACCCTGCCGCTCCGCTTTCGCGTGATCGTACACGCCCCCGCCAAAGAACAGATCGATACCGCAGGTGACCGCCGCAGGGTCGTCACCGCACGCCGCGAGTTCGCCTGTTTCGCGTTTAAGCCCCTCGCGTTGCGACACGCTTTTCTGGAAGCGCTTCAGCGAAGCCTCATACTCTGCGGTGAGGTAACGCATAATCTCCGTTGTGCCGCCGATCACCCGCCAATCGAAGCGCACCGGACGACCGTAGCGGAGACGGTGCCAGTGAGAGAAGCCCACCTCGAACTCACGCCGCAACGCCTCGTTGTGCGGAGTGATCAGCACCAATTCCGGATCGTCCCCCAACCATCCGCCCTCTTCCGGTTTCGGCCGGAAGATGAACGGCAACGCGACCACCAACGCCGCCAAACAAAGAATGAGGATCTGCTTCATGAAGAAGTACAAGATGAACGGCACCGTTACGCGTCAGAATAATGACACAGAGACGTTGTCGAATCAAGCGGAGATCGGCAGCCATCGCAAGTACAGTCGAAAGCAACCTACGGCTGAAAAGATTCTTACCTTCAGGGTAGAGATGGCAACGCTATTTGAGTGGTTGTCTCTTCATCTTCGAGCGGGACGCTATGCCGCTTTTGTGATCGGCGATTCGAGCGCGTGTTTTGTGTGTGCGCTGTCGGGAGCGCAGGCGTCCCCGCCTGCTGAAAGTTGAGCGTTGAAAGTTCTTTAACACAGAGGTAAGATGAGAAGGCTGTTCTCCTTGTGAAAGGTTTCTGGCACAATGGAAGTTGGGGGTTTAACGCGAGCGAGCGGGTGGGGTAGCGGATGAACTTTGATCAATTCAACACGCTGATTGCAGGGACGGCGTGGCCGGTGATCCTCGTAGAAGGGACACGGAAGTTGCCCGAAGAGGATGTGGGCAGGCTGGCTGCATTCGCTAGATGGATGGCGGAGACTTACCCTCAAGCAATCTTCAGAACCGGAAATGCGGGTGGGACGGATACGGCGTTCGCGAGTGGTGTCGCGCAAGTGGACCCGACGCGTATTGAGTATGTTCTGCCTTATAGCGGGCATCGTAAAACGACGCTGGAGAGCGGGGCTGCGCAGATCGATGTTTCGAAATTGACGGCGGTCGCTGAGGAGCGTGTGGTGTATCACACCAAGCAGGCATCTCCTGAATACAGCGGGATGATGGCGCGGCGGACGAAGATCCCCCAGTTGCGGGCGAAGGCAAAATACATCCTGCGTGACACGGTCAAGGTCGTTGGCTCAGATGAGGCGGATATTGCACCGGCGACAGTCGGAATTTTCTACGTCAATGTGAAAGACCCCATGAAGGGCGGCACGGGGCACACGATAAGAGTTTGCCAGCAGCAGGGTGTGCCGGTGGTGTGCCAGACACAGTGGATGGCGTGGGGAGTTGGATGTTAAGAACGCTCAACCAGAAAACCAGAGCCTAGCTTTTACCTTTCCAAGACAAAGTGAAGGATCAAGACATGAAAAGAAAAGGAACATCGTTTGTTGTTGTAATCGCTGCGCTTGCGGCGGGTATTGCAGGCGCGGCGGAACTACCGCTCATGATGATTCGTCTGAGGGCACCGCATACGGCGGACGACGCGCAGTGGGCAAAGACGCGCACCGTGCTCGTCGCAAACCGCG
>Ga0116159_1001182_pt1 | contig 28643 bp, 26 predicted proteins | sample AD_JPNAS1_MetaG_FD_89878 | JGI IMG/M metagenome (GOLD analysis project Ga0116159, IMG submission 89878) | Active sludge microbial communities of municipal wastewater-treating anaerobic digesters from Japan - AD_JPNAS1_MetaG | ecosystem: Engineered > Bioreactor > Anaerobic > Digestate | place...
AACAGGTCCGTGGACGCGTCCTCAAAGACCAGCGCCTCGTTGCCGTGCCGACCGCTGCTCCGGATTTCACCTCCCGTGATTCGGTCTTGGAGGTCAACTGAACCCAGATCGACTGAAACGGTGGCGGCATCGAGGTCCCACCAACCTCCACCGTTCACCTGCAGGGGGGGCCAGCACATGAAGTTTCGACCCAGATAGTTTCGTGAAGGAACCATGATATCGGGAAGTTTGATCACGTCAATGTCGCCAGCCGCGTGACGAAAGCCTTGTTCTGAATGGAAGGCCACGCTAGCCATAGCCCCGTTGCCATTTTCTGACTGAGCCCATCCGTGTACGAAGAGATCGTTATCGCTCACCTCATGCCCATCGCATTCTGCGATTGCACTCAGCCGCGCGGATTCCTGCCCGTCCTGCAGGATAGGAGTCAGGTCTGCCGCCGTTTGCGTTCCTGATGAATAGCGAACCCAGTACTCGAATTGTCCGGTTTGCATGGCGCCTAGCGAGAGACTCAGGTAGGGCCCGGGAATAGTCGCCAGCCATGGGCCGCTCTCTCTCACTTTCAAATGAGCGGGGTCCCAGTCCAAGTTCGAAGGCACGCTCGCCGCAACACGAAGCTCAGAGATGCCGCGCACGTAGATGTGCACGCTCTGCTCAGGCGCATACACGCGCGGTGGATAAGACATGTGGAAGAGAAGACTTGCTACTGCAAGCGGCAGTAGGGTGGCTGCGACCCAGCGTGTGGTTAGTCCCCATGGCCGGCCTGCGAGGATCAAACGCGCTCCTTCCCCCGCGAGTATAATGGCTCCTGGGAGGAGATTTACGGGCCACCAGACTCCAAATGAGTAAAAGCCAAGTCCGTCTCCGAATGTGTACGACGACAAATCCCACGGTCTCTTGCCTGACCAAGATTGATCGACCAACTGGCACAGTACCAACAAGATGACTAGTCGCGTCGCGTTGAACTGAAGCCACCTCTCCTGACGATCGAAGGGTGCAATTCGGTGTCCCCGTTCGACCCATAGGAAAGTACTTACGATCAACACGGCAAGGGCATAAATGAAAGAAGGCCAAGCAAGGGCATCCACCGACGGGCTAGGACGCAGCATTGCCACGACCAGAACAAAGACAAGAAGGTCAGCAGACCTTTCCGCCCACGGGTACGTTGTCCCTGTCAGGCTCAGACCGAAGTCGGCTGATGAGTTCCTGAACGCAGGTTCCGTGCGCGGGGCACCCTCTTCGCACATGACGCGCACACTACTGCGCGACTCAGCTTGTCATATGACAAACGTTGTTGGGCCCAGTTGCTCGATGCGAGGGTGCGCTCTGTCGCTGGGCCTGCTTCTCAAGTCGCCGCGGGGGCCGAACCGCCCCGGTGAGTGCGGCTTCGGCTGGCCGACCTTATTCCGCGACCTGGTCGGATGCGGCCCATCTCCGCCGGCCGGGTCGAGTTGGTCACCTCCGATGCCGGCTCCGGCTTGGTCGGCGGCGTCGGTCCCATGCTGCCGATCGCATCATGGGAAAGTGCGCACCTCTTGCGCCAAAGCCGCTGGCGGCCATCCCAAGTCCCATTGGGGGTGCGTCAAAGCGTCGCTGCACTCGGCGCGCGAAGAAACCGACGCTCTCTGAGCCCAGGTCGAGCGGGTCCTCCCAAGCCTGCGCGCCAGGCTTCCGGGGTCGCCGGGGCGTGGGGCGGCGTAGCAGTGCACCGAGCAGCGCACCGGCGATGGCCGGGCAGGCGCTGACGATGAGGCGGGATATGGGGTCCAGTCAGCCGGGGGGATGTGACATCGGTCAGCGGCGTGGGGTGGGCTCTGCTGGGCCTCGGGTCCTAGCAACTCAATTGCGGGCGGGCTTCTTCTATAGAGGGTAAGGGGATGATACTTAAGGTAAAGAAGTCGCGTGACTTCACAGTCATGTGCAACGTAGCACTGGACGATAAGCGGCTCTCGCTAAAGGCCAAGGGGCTCTATGCCGTACTGATGAGCAAGCCAGAGAGCTGGAACGTCAGCTACAGAGGCATGATGCAAGAGCTTCGGGAGGGTCAAACGGCCATCCTGAACGCGCTCAAAGAACTGGAAGAAGCGGGCTACCTTGTCCGTCGACGCTTAAGAGACACGGACGGAAAGGGGCTCATCCCAATTGAGGGTGTAGCGACGGTCTGAAGCCGCCGGTCTCGAGGAGGCTGCGGGCGATGTAGTTGGTGAGGTTGCGGAAGCCGAGGGCGGAGCCGCGGAGGTGTTCGAGGCGGCCGTTGAGCGCCTCGGTCGGTCCGTTGCTGGTGCCGGGCCGGTCGAAGTAGGCGAGCACATCGGCGGCTCTCTTGGTCAGCGTCCGCCCGAGGGTGAGGAGCTCGGTCAACGCTGCGGGGACGCCGACACGCAGCGCGTCGATGACCGCGTGCATCAGCTCACGCCCTCTCGCCCGGTCGGGGTCCCGGTAGGCGGTGATCATCCGCTGGTAGATGCCCCAGGTCGCCTCGACTTCGACGTGGTCCTCGACCGCGAACAGCGCCACCAGCCTCATCCGCTGGCGGTCGGTGAGCAGGTCCTCGCCGGTGTGCAGGGTCCGGCGGGCTCGGTACAGCGGGTCGCCGGCGTAGCCGCGGTGGCCGTGCAGGTCCTGCTGGACCCGGCGGCGGCACCGGTCCAGGGCGTCTCCGGCGAGGCGGACGACGTGGAAGGGGTCCATCACCGCGACCGCGTCCGGGAGTTCTTCGGCGGCGGCGGTCTTGAACCCGGTGAACCCGTCCATCGCGACGACCTCGACGGCGTCGCGCCACGCTTGGGGTCGGTCGGCGAGCCAGGTCTTGAACGCGGCCTTGGACCGGCCTTCGACCATGTCCAAGAGTCGCGCCGGGCCGGTGCCGTCGCGGATCGGGGTGAGGTCGATGATCACGGTGACGTACCGGTCTCCGCGGCGGGTGTGCCGCCACACGTGCTCATCGACCCCGATGACCGCGACACCGTCGAACCGGGCGGGGTCGCCGATCAGGACCCGGTGCCCCTCGGCGAGAACGGCGTCGTTGGCGGTGTCCCACGCGACGGCCAAGGCGTCGGCGACCCGCTCGACGGTCAGGTGCTGGCACACGATCGCCTCCAGCGCCCAGGCCAGCCCGCGGCGGGACAGCTTCGCCCGCGGCTCCGCCGCCTTGGTCATGTCCTGCCGCCACACGTGCCCGCACCCGGTGCACCGGTACCGGCGCACGGTCACCGCCAGCGTCGTCGGGCGCCACCCGAACGGTTCGTGCGCCAACCGGCGGACCACGCTGCCGCGGGTCACGCCTTCGCAGCCGCACCGGCGGCACCATCGGTCCTCCTGCACGATCCGGCAGGCGAGCACGGCACGGTCCGGCTCGAGGCGTTGACCGGTGACCACCAGCCCGAGTTCGTCGAGGCGGCAGAACGTCGTCAGGTCAGGGCAAGCGAAGGTAGCGTCAGCCACGTCGAGGTCTCCCCGGATGGGCGTGTAGGAACCTTCATCCTCGGGAGGCCTCGACTCCTACCCGGACATCGACTCGCCGATGGTCAGCGCAGCCGACCTACACCCTCGTTTGGGATGAGCCAATTTATCCCCGGCGACCTAGGGCGTGTTGATCAAGAGGTTCCGCTCCTCGGTGGGTGAGTCTTGAACGGTGACGCGACAGGAGATCTCTGACGAGGTGTGGGCCGTGATGGAGCCGTTGATGCCGACGGTGACCGGTCGGTCGCGGCCGTGGACGGATCACCGGCTCGCTATCGAGGGGATGGCGTGGAAGTACCGGACCGGTGCGCCGTGGCGTGACGTTCCGGAACGGTTCGGGAAGTGGAACTCGATCTACAAGCGGTTCAACCGGTGGGCCGGGGACGGCACCTGGCAGAAGCTGCTCACCGAGGTGCAGAAGCAGGCCGACGCCGCTGGGGAAATCGACTGGGTCGTCTCGATCGACTCCACGATCGCGCGCGTGCATCAGCACGGCGCGACCCTCGCCCGGGACACAGGGGGCTGTGCCGAATCACAAGAATCCGTGGTCCGAGCCGCCTGATCACGGGATCGGACGCTCCCGCGGCGGGCTGACGACCAAACTGCACCTGGTCTGCGACGGCCGCGGCCGGCCGCTGAGCATGATGATCACCGCCGGGAACATCAACGACACCACGATGATGAGCGCGGTGCTGGAGAACATCCGCGTTCCCCGCGACGGGAAGGGCCGCCCCCGCACCCGCCCCGACCGGGTGCTCGCCGACAAGGGGTACCCCTCAAGGGCGAACCGCGCCTGGCTCCGCGACCGGAGGATCGCGGCGACCATCCCCGAGCGGGACGACCAGATCGCGCACCGCCGCAAGAAGCCGGGCCGGCCGATCGCTTTCGGCGACAAGCAGAAGGAACGCTACAAGGGACGCAACGTCGTAGAACGCTGCTTCAACCGTCTCAAGCAGTGGCGCGGCATCGCGATGCGCTCGGACAAACTCGCCCGCAACTACCGAGCCGCCGTCAGCCTCGCCGCGGCGCTGATCTGGATCAAGACCGATCTCCGCTGAGCGCTTCGCGCTCCTGCAGCGTGCGCTCAAGCTGTCCCACCGTCGGCGCACCCGCAAAGCCGCGCTCGGTCAGATAGACCCTGCACGCCAAGTCGGCAGTGTTCCCCTGGGACGGGAACAAGTCCTGACCGTCCAGAAGAATCGTGGGCGAGCCCGCGAAACCAGAGCTCACCGCCTCAGCCTCGGTGCGGATCAACACGAACTCCACCGGAACATCGCCCCGTCCGATCGAGTCGAGCACCAGCCGTACTCGATCGCCCGCCTCCTGCCAATTCGGGCAATCCTCGATATGCAGCACCTGGATCTTCACACGCCCATTCTCCCGCGCAACTCGCGGCGGCTGGCCACCCCGCACCTTCTTGATCAACACGCCCTAGTGGCTTGATCAGAAGCATGTCCGACCTCGCGGTCGTGGCTCATCACAGGTATGCCCCGAAGTGATCCTCTCTGGGCCGGCGCCAGTCGTCAGCGACCGAGTCATCGCCCATCTCAAGGAAAGGACCGAATCGCTGTGAGCACCATTGTCGCGCACACTCATCCGTTCGTCATCGGCGTGGACACCCACGCCCGAACCCACACCTACGCCGTGCTCACCGCGGCAGGTGAGCACCTCGGCACCGAGACGGTCCCGAACACCGCCGCGGGTCGTTCCCGCGCGATCTCCTGGGCCGGGCGCCGCGCCAGCGGCGTCGCCAACACGCTCTGGGTGATCGAGGGAGCCAACAGCTACGGCGCGCAGCTGGCACGCAACGTCACCGACACCGGCTACCGCGTCGTCGAGGCCGCCCGGATGAGCGGCGGCCGCCGAGGGGCCGGCAAGTCCGACCCGATCGACGCGCAGCGAATCGCCGCCGCAGTCCTCGCCCTGCCGACCGATCAACTGCGCAACCCCCGCCAAGACGAGGGCGTGCGCGCCGCGACGCAGATCCTCCTGACCGTTCGCGACGAACTCGCCGGGGAGCGCACCCGAGCAGTGAACGCGCTCACGGCCCTGCTCCGCATCACCGACCTCGGCCTCGACGTTCGCCGGCCCCTCGGTGCTCGCCGGATCGCTGAGGTCGCACGCTGGCGGACGCGGGACGAGCACATCGCCGCCGCGACCGCCCGGACAGAGGCAATCCGCCTGGGCAAACGGATCCTCGATCTCGACGCCGAACTCGATCAAAACATGGCGCGCATTAGCGAGCTCGTCCAAGCCAGCCCCGCTGTCGAACTGCTCCACAAGACTGGCATCGGGTCCGTCACCGCAGGAAGAGCTCTCGTCGCGTGGTCCCACCCCGGCCGCATCGCCAACGAGGCTGCCTTCGCCGCTCTCGCGGGGGTGAATCCCATCCGGCATCCTCGGGCAACGCCACGCGGCATCGACTGAACCGCGGCGGAGACAGACAGCTCAACCGAGCGCTGAACGTGATCGCTATGGTCCGAATGGTCCACGTCCCCGACACCCGCGGCTACGTCAACCGGCGACACACCGAAGGCAAGACCGACCGCGAGATCCGACGCATCCTCAAGCGCTACCTCGCCCGCAGCATCTACCGACACCTCAACGCCGCCTCAAATTCCAAATCGGGGGTTGACGAGATATAGAAGCTTCTGTGATTTCCGCTGGGCAGAGATCTCGGACGACGTCAAAGGCCATGCTGCCCTCAACGAGGCTTGAGTGACGGCGGATGACGAATACACGTGGGTCTGCCCCAAGTGCCGAAAGGACTTCTGTGAGCGATTCGGCTGGGTCGTAGCGGATCGATAGGCAGTTGCCGGGGCTCGCCAGCGGATCGTGGCCTATGCCGCGATCGGTTCGACTTGCGATTGGTGGAGGGTGCCGTCGCGGAGCATCGCGTAGAGCACGTCGGATCGACGTCTTGCGAGGGCGATGAGGGCTTGGTTGTGACGTTTGCCCTGGGCGATCTTTCGATCGAAGCAAGCGCGCGATTCGGGGTCGCGGAGTGCGGCGAATGCGGAGAGGAACATGGTCCGTTTCAAGATCTTGTTCCCGCGCCTTGACGGATACTCTCCGCGGATCGAGGTCCCGGATCGCCTCGTAATAGGTGCGAGGCCGGCGTAGGCGGTGAGGTGCCCGGAGGTGGGGAACATCTTGGTGGTGACTTCGGTGAGGAGCCGGGCTGCGGCCCTGACGCCGACTCCGGGCATGCTCGTCAGACCGGCTGAAGAGGGTACGCGTCGACGATCTACTCGACCTCGACCTCGACCTCGACGGCGATCTCGTACGTTGCCGGCGCAGCGCGGCCAGCTGCTCGGCCAATCGTGGGGACACGAGAGCTGCGGCAAATACTTCCGGGGATGCGCCGGCGAAGCGGTCGAGGATCTCCTCGAGCGGCACCGTGACGCCGAGGTCGGCCAGCACCCGCTGACTGACCCCGGCGCTGACGGTCTCACTGTCGACCAGCACCCCGTCGCAGTCGAAGATGCGAACGAAGAAGCACTGCGCCGCGAAGAAGAATACGATCATCGGCACCGACGCCAGCGTCATACCCGCGAACACCATCGGGTAGTTCGTGGACAGCTTAGATGCCAGGTTGGCGAGACCGACCGGGAGCGTCATCGTCCCCCAGGAGGACGGCGCTCAATCGCATCGCACTCCGCAGTGATGGTCGCGCGAGGACGACACCAGCCGAGCACGCCGACCCACACGGCGCGCTCGGCAACGACGACGCTCAGACGGCGATCGCCACCCCCATCCGCCGAGGATCTCCGCAGGAGCGCATCTCGCCGGTCACCGGGTCGATCGTGATGCCGTCGAAGTTTCCCGTCATCGAGTTCCACGGGCCGATCTCGCGTGTCCAGAGACGGTTGCCCCCGGCCCAGCGGAGCACCGCATCGAGCACACCGTCGGCGTATCCCGACTCAAGCGTCGTGCCGGGCACCCATCCACGAGCGGGGTCGTGCGGGCGAGCGCCGAATCGGGGCTCGGCGACGCTCTGCTCGATGCTCATGCCGAAATCCATCAGGTTCACCAGATTCTGCAGCACGCACGCAACGAGCGACACAGAGGGCGATCCGGATGCGATGACAGGCCTGCCGTCCTTGAGCACCATGCTCGGCGCGAGATACACGGTGGCGCGCTCCCCCGGCTGTGGCATGACGCGCTGGAAGAACGATCCGCCACCGGCGAGCTGGAATCCCTCGGCGTAGAGGCCGTTGACCCACGGCGACGCCATATGCGAATGGGTCAGAGTCGCGACGTTGTGATCTGCGTCCACGACCGAGAGATGGATCGTTCCGGGGGTCGGCGGGGCCGCAGTGATCGGAGACGCGAGCGTGTCCAGCAACGCGAAGCGCTGGCGTCCGTACTGCTTCGACAGAAGGATGTCCATGATCCGCTCGCTGTCGCGGAACCGCTTCTCCCGCGGCGCGGCATAGTAGACGGCGTTGTGAGCCGCGATCAGCGCGGTGAGCGTCTCGGGCGACCGGCTCGCAGGACCGAGGGCGGCAAGATCGATGTTCTCCAGGATGTTGAACGCCTCGACAAGCTGCAGTCCTCCATCATCCGGCGGGGCGGATCCGACCACCTCGAATCCTCGGTAGGTGCCCCGCACCGGGGCAGCCCACTCCGGCTCGTAGGCTTCGAAGTCCGCCTCGGTGATGACGCCGCCGTCCGAGTCGCTGGACGCGCAGAACGCACGGGCGAAGTCTCCGAGATAGTACGACATCCCCTCGTCGCGCAGGCGTTCCAGGGTCCGCGCGACACGTTCCTGCACGAGCGCCTGCCCTGGACCGATCAGGGAGCCCGCCCGGAAGAACATCTCACGCGACTGGGGATTGCGTCCGAGGTTCTCCCTGGCGTGATAGATCTCGCCGAACAGATACGGCGAGACGGCGAAGCCCTCGCGCGCGACATCGATCGCCGGCTCGAGGAGCCGGGCCAGGGCGACGGATCCGAACCGCTCGTGGGCGGCCAGGAAGGACGGCCACCAGCCGGGGACCGGCACACCTCTCGCGCGGGTCAGGTCCGCGCCCGTGAAGTCGGGCAATCCCGCCAGCGGCGCATTCACGTTCCCCGACAGGTACGCCGCCGCCCCGGTCGCGGCATGCCGGTAGACCAGTGACATGCCGCCGGTGATCGAGGTCATGTGCGGTTCGGTGACAAGCTGGGTGGCGGCGACGGCGAGGGCCGCATCCAGCGCGTTCCCGCCCTCGCGCAGCACTGCAGCGCCGGCTTCTACGGCGATCGGCTCCGAGCTGACCACCATCCCCCGCGACCCGGTCGAGACCTGCTTGGCGCCATAGGATCCTGCGACTCGGTACTGCGCCTTCATCGTTCGTGTCCTCCTGCGGTGTGGTCGGTCTCCTCGTCCAGTGCGCTGCGGCGAGCGCGCTGGACGACGGGATCCGGCACGGGAATGGCGGCGAGAAGAGTTCTGGTGTACTCGTTCTCGGGGTCGTGGATCACCTCGTCCGTCGATCCGTCTTCGACGATCCGGCCGTCCTTCATCACGACGACGCGATCCGAGATCGTCGACACCACGTACAGGTCGTGGCTGATGAAGATGCAGGCGAAGTTGTGCGTGCGCTGCAGCCGGGACAGCAGCTCGAGCACGGTCACCTGCACCGTAACGTCCAGCGCAGAAGTGGGCTCGTCGGCGATGAGCACGTCCGGCTCATGCGAGACCGCGCGGGCGATCGCGACGCGCTGGCGCTGACCGCCCGACAGCTCGTGCCGGCGCCGGTCGATCCACGTCGGATCCAGCCCGACGTCGCCGAGCAGCTCGCCGGCCCGGGCGCGCAGCGACCGCGCATCACGCACTCTGCCGCTGCGCCACAGCGGCTCGGTCACGATCCGCCACAGCGGCAGACTGGGATCCAGCGACGAGGTGGGGTCCTGGAACACGACCCCGAGCCGCGCCATCGCCTGGCGTCGCCGTCGGCCGCGCAGTCCGACCATCTCGGTGCCGGCGAGGGACACCGAGCCACCCGTGACGGGCGCGAGCCCGAGGATCGCCCGAGCGATCGTCGACTTGCCGGATCCGGATTCCCCGACGATCCCCAGCGTCTGGCCACGAGCCACCGACAGACTGGCGCCCTGCACGGCGGCCTTGCGGCCGCTCGATCGACGGCGGCGCCCGGTGCTGCGGTACTCGACGACCACATCGCGGACCTCGAGCGCGACCGCGGGCGCCACCGCGGGCGCGGGCGCCACCGCGGGCGGGGGCACGACCACAGGCGGGGCCTGCGCGGGCACGGCCTCCGCGTCCGGCTCGGAACCGTGCAGCGCCCGGGCCGCCGAGAGCAGCGACCGGGTGTACTCGTGCTGCGGCGACGCGAAGATCGAGAAGACGTCACCGGCTTCCACGACCCGGCCATTGCGCATGACGACCACGGAGTCCGCGATGTCGGCGACGACGCCCATGTCGTGCGTCACGAAGATCATCGCCATCTGCTCGCGCTTGACGAGGTTGCGGAACATTGCGAGCAGGTTGCGCTGCGTCGTGACGTCCAGCGCCGTGGTGGGCTCATCCGCGATCAGCAGCTTCGGATCCCAGGCCACCGCTCCGGCGGCCATCACCCGCTGTCGCTGGCCGCCGGAGATCTGATGCGGATAGCGCTGCAGAAGGTCGTCGAACGAGCCGAGGCCCACGAGATCCAGCAGCTCCTGCGGCTCGCGGCGCCGCCCCTGACCCTCGCCGTGCGCGTCGATCGACTCCGTCAGGAAGTCGCCGACGGTGTGCAGCGGATTCAGCGCCGTCATCGGCTCCTGATACACGCAGGCGATCTCGCCTCCGCGATAGCGGCGCATTCCCGACTCGGACAGCTCCAGAAGCTCCGTGCCACCGAACCGGATCGATCCGCCTCTCTCGGAGCCGGCCGGCAGGAGGTTCGGGATCGCCATGGCGGTCATCGACTTCCCGGCGCCGGACTCGCCCACCAGCGCGACGACCTCGCCCGGGCGGACGGTGAACGAGACGCCGTGGACCACTTCGGTCCCCGCGACCGCGATCGTCAGATCCGTCACGCTCAGCAGGGTCTCATCGAGCGCGTTCATGCGCCGACCTCCTCTCGCAACGAGATGACCTCGGTCCGCGTCACGGCATCCCCCCGGCGCAGGCGACGCCGTCGGGTCACGCCGCGCGGATCCAGCAGATCCCGTACCCAGTCGGCGACGTAGCCCAGCACGACCAGCAGCACGACGAGCGTGATGCTCGGGATCAGCAACTGCGACGCATCCTGCGTGAAGTACTGCTGACCGGAGGCGATCATGAGCCCCAGCGACGGACGCGGGGGCGTGATGCCCAGGCCGAGGAAGCTCAGGCCCGATTCGAGGCCGACGGCGAACGCCAGCGTCAGGAATGCCTGCGCCAGCAGCAGCGGTCCGACGCCGCGCAGCAGCGGACCCCGGATGATCTGCCAGTGGCTGCCGCCGAACAGCTCGGCCGATTCGACGTACAGCGCCTGGCGCAGCGACAGCACCTCGCCGTAGGTGAGGCGCGCGAAGCTCGGGAAGAAGGCGATCGCGCAGACCGCCACCACGGTGAGGTCACCGGCGCCATACAGCGACACGATGAGCATGGCGAACACGAGGTGCGGGAAGGCGAGGAAGATGTCCACGACGCGCATCAGGGCGAGGTCGGTGACGCCGCGGAAGTACGCCGCGAGGATGCCGATCAGGGTTCCGATGATCGCGGCGATGAGTGTGCCCGCCGCGCACACGATCAGCTCGGTGCGCAGGCCCACGACGAGGCGTACGAAGGTATCGCGTCCGAGATTGTCCGTTCCCAGCAGATGGCCTGCGGTTCCCACCGGCGCGAACGCGTGCGGGATGTCCTGCGCCAGGGGGTCGACACTGGTCACCGCCGGGTAGATGAAGATGAAGCAGACCGCCAGGAACACCACGCAGGTCGTGATGAACAGCCCTGGGCTGGACTTCTGCCACAGAGTCCGGAACGTGCGTGTCATGAGGATCAACGCTCCACTCGGGGGTCGAGGAGGGGATAGAGAAGATCGACGAGCAGGCTCGTCACGATGAAGACGACCGCGAAGACGATCACGATGCCCTGCACCAGGGGATAGTCGCGGCCGTTGATCGCGTTGAGCAGAGTGCTGCCGATCCCCGGCCAGTTGAACACCTGCTCGATGAGCACGGTGGCGCCCAGAAGCGCGCCGAACTGCAGGCCCGCCACAGTGACCACGGGGTTGACGGCGTTGCGGAACACGTGACGGCGGAAGACGCGCCCCCCGGAGAGCCCCATGCCGCGGGCAGTGCGAACCCAGTCCTCGCGCCGCACCGACAGCACGGAGGTCCTCGTGACGCGCCCGATGATCGCGATGAAGCCGAAGGACAGCGCCAGGCTCGGAAGGAACGCGTGATAGAGAAAGTCTCCGAAGTCGTCCGTGGGGGCCGTATAGCCGATGGACGGGAACCATCCCAGGCTCAGTCCGACGAACAGCGAGAGGAAGATCGCGATCACGAATCCGGGGGTGGAGACGGCGACGGCGATGAGACCGGAGACGATCCGGTCCAGGACGCTGCCCGGCCAGTTGCCCGACAGTATGCCGAAGACCAGCCCGATGACCCCGCCGATGATCACGGCGAGCACCACGAGCATCACGGTGTTGCCGAGCGGAGCGGCGATGATCTCGGTGACGGGGGCCGAGTACTTGATCGAGTTGCCGAGATCGCCGGTGAGCAGGTGTCCGAGGTAGGTCACGTACTGTACCAGCAGCGGCTTGTCCAGGCCCAGCTCCTTGTTCAGGGCGGCGACGGCGGCGGGATCGACATCGCCGCCGCCGGCGCCGCCCTGCAGGATGACCTGTGCCGGGCTTCCGGGCACCGAGTGCAGTGCCAGGAAGACGGCCGTGACGACACCCCAGACGGTGACGATGCCCAGCCCCAGACGGAGCAGGAGGTACCGAGTCATTGTGATTCCCTTCGGGACGGGGCGTCGACCGTGGTCAGCTCACTTGGTGAGCTGTGCCGTTGCCAGGCTGTACATCGAGGAGTAGACCACCGCGCCGCTGAGCATGTGGAAGCCCTGCAGCGAATCGGAGTAGGCGTAGGCCGCCGTGCCCATTCCCCAGGTGACGAAGGGGACGTCCTTCAGGTAGATCTCGCCGATCTGGTCGTAGATGGCCTTCCGATCGGCGCCGTCCGGCGTCTCGGCGCCCTTCTGCAGGAGCGCGGAGTACAGATCCTGGTTGATCCCCACGCTGCGCACGAACGTCGGGCCGCCGAGGAACGCGCCGCTGATGGCGGCCGGGTCGTCGATCGCGGCGGGCGGGCCGCCGATCATGAGGTCATAGTCGCCGCTGTTGCCCTTGGCGATCTGGTTCGCGTAGTCGCCCGTCTCCAGATCGACCGTGATGCCGACCTTCTCCAGGTCGCTCTTGACCACCTGGGCACGCTCGGTGAAGCCGAAGTACTGCGAGTTCGTCAAGAGGCGCAGCGTGAATCCGCCGCCCGCATAGCCGGCCGCGCTGAGCAGCTGCTTGGACTTGTCCAGGTCGAGGGCGAAGTGGTTCGCCTGCTCCTTGTTGAAGTAGTCGCTCTTCACCGAGATCGGCAGACCGCCGTTTGCGGTGCCGAACCCGAGCGTCCCGGCCTGATTCATCGACTTCAGGTCGAGCGCATAGGCGATCGCCTGCCGCACCTCCGGCTTCGCGAGCGGACCCTGTGTCATGTTGAACTGGAGCGCCCCGTAGAGCCCGTACGACGAGTCGAGCTTGACGCCCTTCACCTTCTTCAACGCGGCGTAGTCGGACGCCGCGACGTAGTCGATGAACTGCACCTGTCCGCTCTGGAGCGCGCGCACCCTCGTCTGGGCGTCGGCCATGAACGTCATGTCGATCTCTTTGAGCTTGACCGAGGAGGCGTCATAGTAGCCGGGGTTGGCCTTCAGCGTGTAGGAGACGCCCTTCTTGTAGTCCGTCACGGCGAACGGACCGTCACCGATCGGGACGCCGTTCGCGTCGACGGGGTTCTCGGGCACGATCGCCGACAGCGGGCTCGCGAGCACCTTGGGCAGGGCCGTCTGCGGCTTCGCCAGCGTGAGCGTCACCGTCTTCGCATCGGGCGTGTCGATGCTCGTGATGTTCGCGAACGTGACCTGGTCAGCGGCGCCGTTCGCCGGATCCGCCAGGTACTGGAACGTGCGCTTCACGTCGGCGGAGGTCAGCGTCTTGCCATCGGAGAAGGCGAGCTTGTCACGCAGGGTGAAGGTGTAGCTGAGGCCGTCGTCCGAGACCTTGAACGACGACGCGAGGGCCGGCACGACATCGCCCTTCGGGCCGTAGGCGAGCAGGCCCCGGCGCACGAGCGTGAGCAGTTGCTTGTTGGCGGAGCCCTGGTCGACGCCGGTCTTGAATCCCGGCGGCTCGGCCGAGAAGCCGATCTTGAGCGTCTGATTGGCGGCGGCGGTGCTGCCCGAGGAGCTTGCGCCCGACGAGCAGCCGGCCAGGCCGACCGCGACGAGGGCCGCGGCGCCGACGAGCGCGATGACACCGGTCCGCTTGCCGCGTCGTGCGGCGCGGAACGGCCGCGAGATCCGATTGTTCATACTGTGAGTCCGTATCTTGTGGGGCCCGGGGGCCGCGAGCAGGGTAGTGCCGTTCGGCGTCAGTGCCGAGGATGCGGCAGCGGTGATTCGCGCTGCGGATCCGTCTCTGTCTTCGACCTCCTTTGGTGCGCCAGACCCTCCTGGTCGGGCAGATAGTCACACTCTGACGCACAATGGGAACGATGTCAATATGCTTGATGAGAATTTACACACCCGTAGTTTCAGGCGCTGACAGACTCTGAGGTCCGCTAGCGTGCAGACGGGGAGAGGAAAGCCGATGCCACACGAATCCGTGACGATCATCGACGTGGCCCACGCGGCGGGCGTCTCGAAATCCGCCGCGGCACGTGTGCTGGCGCAGAAGGGGTCTGCGAGCAGCGGCACGCGCGAGCGCGTGCTGCGAGCCGCGGAGCAGCTCGGGTACCGGCCCAATCACCTCGCGCGCGCCATGAAGTCCGGTGCCACGAACACCCTCGGCATCGTCGTCCCGGACGTCGCCATCCCGTTCTTCTCCGCGGTGCTGCGCGGATTCGCCGATACCGCCCGAGCAGCCGGCTTCGAAGTGCTGGTCAGCAACACCGACAACGACGCCGACATCGAGACACGCTCGCTCGAAGTGCTCACCGAGCAGCGCGTGGACGGCATCGTCGTCGCCCCGGTCTTCAGGAAGGACCCGGCCGCGATCATCCGGCTCCAGAGCGAGGGCATGCCGATCGTTCTGCTGGACCGGCGGATGCCGGGACTCGAGCACCTCCCCCTGGTCTCGGTCGACCACGCGGGCGCCACGCAGAAAGCGATCAGCGCGCTCATCGCCGCCGGGCACCGGCGCATCGCGCTGGTCACCGAAGCCACGATGGGCGTGCCCGAACTGGAGCCGCTCACCCGGGGCGACACCGCGCCCTTCGCGCTGGCGCTGCTGCGCCCCTCCGCACAGCGCCTCGTGGGATACCTGCGCGCCATGCGGGACGCCGATCTCCCGGTCGATGAAGACCTCATCATCCGCTCGGCATACTCGGCCGACGACGCACAGCGAGCCGTCGACAGCTTCTTCGAGCGCGGCACGTCGGCGACCGCCTTGCACGCGACGGACGCCGTGCTGAGCTCCGGAACCTATCACGCCATCCGCGATCGCGGACCTGCGCTCCCGGATCCGCTGTCGTTCATCGCCTTCGACGATCAGGACTGGACCACCATGGTCGCGCCGACCATCACCGTCATCGAACAGCCGCGCCAGCGCCTGGGCGCGGTCGCCGCGACGGCGCTGATCGGCCTCATCCGCGGCGGCGCCGCGGAACCGCACGATCGGCTGCTGCAGGCAGAGCTCATCGTGCGCGGTTCCACGGCGCCGTGCATCGCGTGAGAGAGCGTCAGCCCCGGTAGCGCTGCGCGGTCTCCGCCGAGACGCGTCCGTCGCGGACGTCGGCGTCGATCTGCTCTTCGGGCCGTGCGGCAGGATCCCCATAGCCTCCGGCGCCGGCCGTCTCGATCGAGGCGGCCTGGCCGGGCTGGAGCACGGAGTAGCCATGATCCACCGGCTGCGCGTCCTCGCTCAGCACGCATCGGGCAGAAGCACCGGGTCCACCGCCGAACACTCCCCAGGGCTGGGATCGCTGGCGGCTCGTGTCGAGCCAGAAGTGCACGTCCTCGGCCTCGGCGCGGATGCGGCGCCGGATGCCCATCCCGCCACGATGCTCGCCGATGCCGCCCGAGTCCTCGATGAACTCGTAGGCCTCGACCATGAGCGGGTACTCGCTCTCCAGGCTCTCCACCGGAAGGTTCGAGGTGTTGGTCATGTGCACCTGCACACCATCGAGGCCGTCCTTGTTGTAGCGGGCGCCGCTGCCCCCGCCGATCGTCTCGAGATAGACGAAGTCGCGGCCGCGGACCGGATCGTGGCCGGAGAAGTGCACCCCGGTGTTCGCGCCGTTCGATGCGCCGGTCACCCGCTCGGGCACCGCGGACGCGAGCGCACCCTCGATGAGGTCGACGATGCGCTGCGCCGTCTCGCTGCGGCCGTTCACGGCGGCCGGCGCCGTGCAGTTGATGATCGAGCCCTCCGGGGCTTCGATGGTCACAGGGCGGTACAGCCCGGCGTTGGGTGCGATGTCGGGGTCGATCAGGGTCTTGATCGTGTAGTAGACCGCCGCGTACAGCCCCGTCCACACGACGTTGACGCTCGCGCGCACCTGCGGGGGATTGCCCGAGAAGTCGAACATCATCTCGTCGCCGCGCACCACGATCCGCACCCGCAGAGTCAGCTCATCATCCAGTTCCGGGCAGTCGAAGCGATCCTCGAAAGAGTACTCGCCGTCCGGGAACTCGGTGATCGCCGCACGCGTGCGGCGCTCGGTGTAATCGAGAAGCTCGGCGCCGATCGCCCGCACGATGTCCGTGCCGTATCGTTCGCACAGCTCGCTGTAGCGCACGACGGCCACACGCAGCGCCGCTTCCTGGGCGCGCAGATCGGCGATGCGCTCCTGCGGGATCTGGCAGTTGAGCAGGATCAGCTGCAGCAGCTCCTCCTGCCGCACTCCCCCGCGCACCAGATGCACAGGAGGGATCCGGATCGCCTCCTGGAAGATGTGCGCGTGACCACGGTCACCGAAGTCGGCGTGATGCGCCAGCGCCGCAGCCCACGCGGTCAACTCGCCATCGATGAAGATCGGCGTGGCCAGAACGATGTCCGGCAGGTGCGAACCACCGCCGGTGTAGGGGTCGTTTCCGATGAAGACATCACCCGGGCGGATCTCCTCGAGCGAGTAGCGCTCGCGCAACGACGCCACGATCCCCATCAGAGAGCCGAGATGCAGCGGCGACCCGCCTTCGTCCTGGGCGATGGCCTGCCCCTCGGCATCGAACAGGCTGGCGGTGCAGTCGCGACGCTCTTTGATGTTCGGCGAGTAGGCGGCTTTCACCAGCGTCTCGCTCATCTCCTCCACGATCGTGGAGAGCGCGGATCCGACGACTTCGACCAGAACGGGGTCCAGCGCGATGGCGGTCATTTCGCGTCTCCGATCTCGATGACGAGGTTGCGGTAGGCGTCCACGTGGCACGTGTCGCCCGGGAGCAGAACCGTGGTGGTGTCCATCTGCTCGATGATCGCCGGAGCGGTGATGACATCGCCCGGTGTGAGGAGCGCCCGATCGTAGACCGGGATCTCGGTGAATCCTGCCGCGGGATCGAAGCACGTGCTGCGCAGGGCGACCACCGCCTTGTCCGGATCGGATGCGGTCACGTCGTCGCGGCGGACGTCGACGTGCGCCGCTGAGCCGGATGCCGCCAGACGGAACGTGACGACCTCGACCGCCTCATCCTCCGATCGGTATCCGTACACGCGCTCATGCGCTTCATGGAACAGCTCGATCAGGGCATCGACGCCGTCGAGCGCGAAGCTGTACCCCTCGGGGACCTCGACATCGAGCTCGAAGTTCTGGCCGCGGTAACGCAGATCCATGCGACGACGCAGCCCGCGTCCCTCCTCGCTGACTCCTTCCTCCTCGAACCACGCGGCGGCACGGCCGACGAGCTCGCCGAAGATCTCGTCGATCGCCGGCGCACTCGCATCGTCGACGAGCGTGATGAGCGTGCGCATGAAGTCGGTCTTGACGTCGGTCATGAGCAGTCCCAGCGCCGATTGCGCACCGGGGATCTCGGGCACGACGATCGTGCGCATGCCCAGCTCGCGCGCGAGCCGCGACGCGTGCAGCGGCCCTGCTCCCCCGAACGGCACCAGCGCGTAGTCTCGCGGGTCGTACCCGCGCTGCACGCTCACGACGCGGATCGCCCGCGCCATGTTCGCAGTGACCACACGCAGGATCCCGAGCGCCGTCTCCTCCGTCGAGAGCCCGAGCGGCGCAGCGAGACGTTCGACGGCGGCGACCGACGCGGCGCGATCGATCTTCATCTGACCGTTGAGCAGGTACTCCGGGTTCAGCATCCGCAGCACCACGTTCGCATCGGTGACCGCTGCGTCCAGCCCGTGCCCGTAGCAGGCGGGCCCGGGGAAGGCCCCGGCGCTCTGCGGGCCCACACGCAGGTGGTTGCCGCTGTCGATCCAGGCCAGCGAGCCGCCGCCGGCGCCCACGGTGTGGATGTCGAGCATCGGCGAGCGGACGGGACGGCCGTCGAGCTCCATGCCCGCCGTGACCTTGGGGCGCCCCTCCTGCACGAGGGAGATGTCCGATGACGTGCCGCCCATGTCGAACGTGATGATGTCGTCGAATCCTGCCGCCGAGCAGATCTGCGCGGCGCCCACGACTCCGGTGCTGGGCCCGGAGAGCACGAGGCGGACCGGCAGTGATTCCGCCGTGGAGAACGGGATGACCCCGCCGTTGCTCTGCGTCACGTGCGGGACGGCCGTGAGTCCGCGCTCGGCGAGCACCCCCCGCAGTCGCGCCAGGTAGCTGGCGACGACCGGTCCGACGTACGAGTTCGTCACAACGGTGGAGAGCCGCTCGTACTCGCGGAACTCGGGGAGCACGTCGCACGACAGCGAGACGTATACGTCGGGCATCTCCTCGCGGATGATCTCGCCGATGCGACGCTCGTGCTCGTCGTTGAGATAGCTGTAGAGCAGGCACACCGCGATGGATTCCACGCCCGCGTCCTTGAGCTCGTGGACCGCGCGCCGAACGTCGTGCTCGTCCAGCGGCGTCTCGACGGCGCCCGTGTGGCGCACGCGCTCAGTCACCTCCTTGCGCAGATGCCGAGGCACCTGCGGGGTCGGCTTGTCCGCCTGGGTGTCGTACATGCTGGGTCGCCGTCCGCGGCCGAGCTCCAGCAGATCGCGGAAACCGCGCGTCGTGATGAGTCCGGTCACGGCGCCGCGCCCGGTCAGCAGCGCGTTCGTGCCGACCGTCGTGCCGTGCGCGAAGTAGCCCACCTCGTCGATCGTGCGATCCCCGATCTGATCGAGGATCTCGGTCACGCCCTGCACGATCGCCCTGCCCGGGTCGTCGGGAGTGCTCGAGACCTTTCTGACGTGAACGCGTGACGTCTGCTCGTCGAACGCGCAGACGTCCGTGAAGGTGCCGCCGGTATCCACTCCGATGCGCAGGCTCATGCCGTCACCGCTTTCTGATCCTCGTTGCTGTCGTCGTCATTCTGATGGTCGCGGCGCACCGCCTCGGCGTCGAACGGGATTCCGTGCTCGAACGCTCCGTCGACCTGGCAGACCTGGGCCGCCTGCGCGCTCGCCGCCACCAGGGTCTTGCGGATCCCACGGCCGGTGCCGAGACCCACGAGCACCCCGGCGATGAACGCGTCACCCGCGCCCAGAGTATCGACGGCATTGACCAGGTCTGCCTGCTGGAAGTGGATTCCCGCCGCCGAACCGAGCAACGCCCCGCGGGATCCCAGCGTCACCAGCGCGTACTGGGCGCCGCCCTCCACTGCCCGCTGCGCCAGCGCACGAGCCTCCTGCTCATCGAGATGACCGCCGGAGAAACTCGCCAAGTGCAGCGAGGGAAGGTGCTTCTGCACGTCGGCGAAGTCGAACCGGCTGCCGAAGTCGAACGAGACCTTCGCCCGCTGAGCCATCCTGGCGACATGCGGCAGAAGAGTGCTCGCGTACCCGGAGTGGACCACGTCGTACTCCGCCATCGCCTCCAGATCCGCGTCATCCAGTTCGAAGAGCGCGGTGGTGCGGTCGGACCGCAGGAAGACTCGATCGTTGTCGCGCAACTCGACATCGGCAGTGGCGTTGGGTCCGTGAACGACCCGTGTCAGCGTGGTGTCGACGTGCTCGGCCTCCAGCGCGCGCAGGATCTGCCGCCCTGCGGCGTCATCGCCGAGCACGCCGAGATAGCCGGCGACCGCGCCGACCCGGGCCGCGAAGACGGCCACATTCACCGCGTTCCCGCCGGGATACAGCATCGCCTGATGCAGATATCGGTCGGCGACGTTGTCGCCCGCCCCGAGGACTTTCATGGGAGGATCCGTCCTGCGCTCAGTAGGCGATCTTGTACATGTAGCGGCGCTGAGACGTGTCATGCCCGCGACGTGCCGCGACGTGATCGAGCACCCGACGCTCGGCGCTCATGAGAGCCACCACGCTCAGGTCGGGTCGCGAAGCCGCAGGGATGCCGGGCAGTGAGAACGCACTGGTGTCGATGGCGGCGGAATTGCTCGTGTGCTGCGAGGCGAAGCGGACGACGCGCTCGCCGAGCTGTCGACTGGCGTCCTCGGCGACGAGCGTGACGACGGCGGTGTCTTCGAGGATCATCTCGAGCGGGCCGTGGAAGAAGTCGCCGGCGTTGACCGCAGCCGAGTTCATCCAGCTCATCTCCTGGAAGTAGCACCACGACATCATCTTGGCCATGCCGTACGCGGGTCCGCCACCCACGATATAGCTGAGCGGGGCGGTGGGCGCGGAAAGCAGATCGGCGACCCGCTCGCCGACCTCGGCGACCTCGTCCTTGACAGCGCGCAGCGCGCCGGGCAGCGCAGGGATCCCGGCGCGCAGCTCTGCGGCCTTCTCCGATGCTCCGTAGGCGTCCAGCAGCGCGGCGGCGATCTGTTCGTTGTGCGCCAGCTTGGGCTCGGTGATCGAGATGGTGTCGGGATAGTCGAAGTGAAGATCTCCGATCCGCGAGAGCCCGTTGTCGCCCTGACGCGAGATGCCTGCGACGAGAGCACCGTGCGACTTCGCGAACTCGGCGGCAGCAACCGTCTCGGGAGTGTTTCCGGAGTGCGAGGCGGCCACCACCAGCGCCTTCTCGCCCAGCCCGATCGGCGCGCGCGAGGTCAGCTCGGCGCTCGTGATGCGCTGCGAGATGATCCCCGGTGCGTAGCGGTCGAGAAGGTCGAAGGCGGGGTAGGTGCCGAAGTGAGAGCCGCCGCAGCCGACGAGGTACACACGCTCGACGCCGCGCTCGACGGCCCGCTCGACCAGGTCGCGCGCCTTGTCGTCCTGGTCGATGGCGTGCTGCACGCACGCCTCGAAGTCATTGGGGACAGGGATCAGTTCACTCATCGGTCGTCGGTTCCTCTGGTGTCGGATGGTCGCAGGGCAAAATGTGGAACGTTCCCACCCCCTAAGAGTGACGCACTTTGGGAACGATGTCAATGGGTTCCCGTCATTCGCCACGGCATCGGCGCGACGAGGTCTTCCTGCGCTCGCGCAGCTTCGATACGCGGCTCTCCTGCGACTGCGCCCTCCGCAGCGGAGCGCCCGCGATCGCGAGCCTCGCCGCGACGCAGTTCGGGGACCTCCTCACCGACCGAGGTCCGATGCACGCCGCGCCCGTTCGCCGAATCGCCTGGACGGGCGACGTGCGGAGCGCCCGATCTCCTCCTCGGCGCCGTCAGGCCTCCCCGGCCTCAGCCATCCCGATTCCCCGCAAGGATCGGAGGAGACAGCGCCCGCTACCAGCGGCCTGTTGATTTGATCGGCTCGTCATAGTAGTCGAGAGCGAGCGCCCCGGTGCGACGGTCGGAGCGGATCGCCGCAACGGCGTCATCGATGTCGGACTGATCGCGCGCCAGCAGCTCGATGGTCACCGCGTGGGTTCCCGTGATCTCGGAGACCCACATCGCAGCGGGAAGATGCGACAACGCTGCGGCAAGTTCACGTGCATCCTCGCGCACCTGAAGAGATACGCCGACGAGGAACCGATAGCCGAGTGCGGCCGGGCTGACACGGCACTGCAGCCGGACCCCGTCCGACTCCAACAGCCTGGAGACGCGACGGTTCGCCGTCGTCAAAGGGATGTCCACCGCCTGCGCGATCGCGGTGAGCGCTGTCCTCCCGTCCGCGCGCAGCAGTTCGAAGATCCGACGGTCGATGGCGTCGAACGGGCGTTGCGCCTCCGAGCCGAGCCACACGGAGTCCATGTCGCGATGGTCCCCGGGCCGAGCGGGGAGGGCGCTCGCCCCCAGCGGGCCGATGTACGAGCGCAGCACCATCGCGGTCGTGACCTCGTCAGCGCACGTCCACGACCGGATGCCGTCGATGAGCGCAAGCAGATGAGCCGACGAGTCGCAGCTGACCTGGGCCACGGCCTTCGTCCGGGTGCTCGTCATCGACGCCCACATCACCTCGGGAACTCGGGCGAGCCGCATCGCGAGGTCGTTCTCCACCGAGAGCGACGTGATCCAGAGGAAGGCGACCAGAGGGTTGCCGATGAGACCCGGATCCGCGAGCGCATTGACACGCACCGCGTCCGAGTCGAGCAGAAAGGTGAGCCGCTGACGCACGATCCGGTAGTCGGCGTCGATCGTACGAGAGATCTCCTGGGCGCTTGCCCGGCCCGACTTCCGAAGGCAGCCGATGATGTCCCGATCGAGATCGGTCAGCTCGATATGACGCTCATTCATCACGTGAGCAGCGTTCCTCTCTCCGTCTGCACCCTGTTCCCGCTCTCCCCCGTGATCCACCACATCGACGGTGCTAGTCCCCGCCCGACACCGGTCCTGCCGGGCGTGAACGCGACGCGATGAGTGCGACGAGCTCCGACATCTGGCCGGGATCCTCCAGAGCCGAGCCTACGGCCGCAACGCGCACCCCCGCGTCCAGAAAACCGCCGACGTTGCCGGCGTCGAGCCCTCCCGTGGCCACGAACCGAACATCGGGGAAGGGACCCCGGATGAGCGAGAACCAATCATGACCGAGCCAGCGCGCCGGAAACGCCTTCATCCAGCGGAGACCGTGCGCGACCGCGATCTGCACATCGGTGGGGGTCGCAACGCCAGGCAGGAGCGGGACGCCTCGATCCGCCGCGACCCGAACGAGCGCCGGATCGAGGCCCGGCGAGACGAGGTAGGAGGCGCCCGCGTCCAGCGCACGATCCACCTGCTCTGCCGCGATGATCGTGCCGGCTCCGATGGACTTTCCACGCTCGCCCGCCCGGGCGACGAGTTCGCGCAGAACGACCTCGTCCTCGGGCGTCTGCAGTGGAACCTCGACCGACTCGATGCCGAGGCGCCACGCCGTCTCGGCGACCGAGATCGACCGCGCGAGCCCCATGCCCCGCAAGACGGCCATCAGCGGCGGCCCGGCGAAGATCTCATCGAATCCGAACACATGCTCAGTCATGCCGTCCTCTCGTGCGTGAAGTCGGCCGTGGTGCCCAGAGCGAGTGCGGCACGATCGTGCCCGGTAAGCAGGCGCTCGGCGATCGGCGCACCATCGAGCAGCGCCGAAAGATAGCCTCCGGCGAAGGCATCGCCCGCCCCGACGGCCTCGACGACGTCGACCCGGCGCGATGGAATGAAATAGGTCTCTTCGCCCACCGTGCTCCAGGCTCCGACGGATCCGTCCTTGACGACCAGTTCTGGCACACCCGGGAGGAGTCCGCGCACCTCGTCAACCGTCGCAGCTCCCCACAGGATCTGCGCCTCGTCCCGCCCCACGAAGACGATGTCGGCGCTCGCGCTGAGCCGCTGCAGCACGGGGGCGGCCTCGGGCGCCGACCACAGCGGCGCGCGATAGTTCACATCGAAGCTGACCGGGATCCGTGACGCGTGCGCCCGCCCGATCAGGGTCTCCAGGAACGACAACGCGGACTCGGAAAGAGCGGCCGTGATGCCCGAGAGGTGCACGAGATCCGCATCCGCGAGCGGCACGAGATCGAGGTCATCGGCGCACAGCACGGATGCCGCCGACCCACGCCGGTAATAGGACACACCGACACCGGGCGACTTCACGTAGAGGCCGGTCTGACGCTCAGCGTCGAGCACGACGTGGTCCACCTCGACACCGCTGCGCGAGAGCTGCCGGAGAATGCGGAACCCGAGCTCGTCCGAGCCGAGGCGGCTGAACCAGCGCGCCCTATGACCCATCGCCGCCGCCTGCACGGCCACGTTGGACTCCGCGCCACCGGCCTCCATCCGGAAGTCCTGAGCATCGAGCACCGGTTGAGCGGATCGGGGCGTGATCATCGCCATCGTCTCCCCCGCCGTGAGAATCGTCCCCATCGCCTGTCTCCGCCCCGCTACTTGATCACGATCGGGTTCATCGGCCCGCCGCTCGCTCGCCGGATGCGCAACGGGGCCGCGACATAGAACGCCTCGTAGACGCCGTCGGCGGCGCAGTCCGTGGCCCAGTCCTCCAGCCACAGCGCCTCATGGAACAGCACGCCCAGATTCCTCTGCAGCAGCACGTGCAGGGGGTATTCCGCATCGATGGTGCTCGAATGCGCCTGCTCGTTGCAGAGCGTGTCTGTGCCGAGACCCGCGATATCCCGATCGACAACGAAGGAGATCAGCTCGGGCTCATAGGTCAGACCGGGCTCCGCGGCGCGCCAGGTGCCGTCCGGCTCGCGATCCGCGGCGAAGTGGAGCGCGGTCCCGGTACGGATCAGCACTGAGTCCCCGGATCGCACCTCGATGCCGACATCCTCCAGTGCCGCTCGCACCTCACCGATTGTGATCTGCTCGCCGCGGGCGACGCGTTCGGTGCCGCGGAATCGCGGGATGTCGGCGAGCACCGCACGCCCGACGACGCCCCGGCGCGCCAGCGCCGCAGCATCCGCATGCTGCAGCCCGCCTATGCCGGATGCCGCGGCATAGCCATTCCAGAGGACGTCATCGGCATAGGCATGCCCGAGCGCATCCATGTGGGTCGTGCCATGACAGGCAAGACCGATCCAGTCGTCGACGGATCGTCCACCGCCCCGTGCCTCGGCCGCGTCCCCCGATACGTAGCTCTGATGATCGCGCAGAATCCGGTATTCGGCCGCCGGCCGCCCCGGAAGCGCCGGATCTGTGCCGTCCGCGTTGAGCGGCAATGCGAGTGAGAACCGATGGCCGGTGCGGATGCAGCGAGCAGCCTCCAGCACGCGCGCGGGCGTCAGCAGATTCGCGCGCCCCACCTCGTCGTCCTCGGCCCAGCGGCCCCACTCGCGTGGCGCGGAGGCGTAGAGCTCATCAGGCATCCGCCGCCTCCTCGAGCAGCCCACTCGCCAGAAGACGCGTGATGCCTTCACGGATCTGCTCCTCGGTGTTGGCGAGCGCGATCCGCACGGCGTGCTGTCCCGATTCGCCGAATGTCGCGCCCGGCGCGACGGCGACCCCGTGATCGCGCACGAGCGCCCTGGCGACGTCCGCCCCGGGGGCGCCTCCGGTGGAGGCCCACAGGTAGAAGCCCCCGCGGGGCGGGAGGAAATCGACATCGGCGTCCCGCAGCAGGCCTGATGCGATCAACGCCCTGCGCGCGTAGGTCGCGACCGAGTCGCGCACGAAGCCCTGAGGCCCTTGCAGCGCGGCGAGCGCCGCATGTTGCGCGGGTGTGTTCACGCAGGATACGACCGGCTCCTGGATCTTGGCGATCACCTCGGCCAGCCTCCGCGGAGCCGCAAGATAGCCCACCCGCCAGCCCGTCATGGCGTACGTCTTCGAGAACGAGCCGACCGTGATGACGCGCGTGGGCGCACTCTCCACGGCGCCGAGCGAGTACGGCGCCGTGTCGAACACGATCTGGTCGTACACGTCGTCTGCGATGATCCAGAGATCGTGCCGCTCCGCAAACTCATGGAGCTCGCGCTGCGTGAGTGGATCGATCAACCCGCCGGTCGGGTTCGACGGGGAGTTGAGGATGATCGCCCTCGTGCGCGGCGAGGTGCGCGCGGCCAGCGCTTCGAGATCTGCGGCCGCGCCCTCGCGCGGCACCGGATAGGCGACAGCTCGGCCGCCGAGCAGCGTCACCATCATCCGATAGTTCGGCCAGCCCGGATCCGGCACGAGCACCTCGTCGCCGGCCGTCAGGATCGCGGCGAGCGTGCTGAAGATGGCGCTGACGGCACCGTTAGTGACGATGATCTCGGCCGGATCCGCGGTCACGGCGTTGACCGATCGCAACTTCTCGGTGAGAGCCTCGCGCAACGCGGGGATTCCCGCGTTCGGCGAGTAATGGGTATGACCGTCACGGGCCGCACGGTCGGCGGCCTCGACGATGTGCGGGGGCGTGTTGACATCGGGTTCGCCGATCTCGAGCCGCACGACGCCCGGCGTCACCGCGGCGATCTCGCCGATCTCACGGATCCCTGAGCGTGGCATTCCACGCGGTGCCGGAGCGATCTGCATCTCGGTTCCTCACTTGTCGACGGCGTACACGCCGTCCGCGGGTGGTTCGGTCTCCTCTGAGGCGGTGCGGGCGCCGAGCTTCTTCGCGAACCGCACCAGGTACCCGTCCGGATCCTGCACGAGAAATTGACGGTATCCACGGGAGATACCGTTCTGGACCGGCCACTCCTCGGTCATGTCCTCGAAGATCGGCCACCCGGACGAGGCGATTCGGTCGCGCATCGCCTGCGGGTCCTCCACGAAGATCTTGAAATTGATACCGCGGCCGAGGGGCAGTTCGAACGGCCCCGTGCTCCAGTGCCGGGTCGCCTGGCCGATCATGATCTCTGCCTCCCCCATGCGCAGGTAGTCGTGCGCTTCGCGGCGCATCACGACCTCGAAGCCCAGCAGATCGATCCAGAACCGGCGAGCTGCCGCCATATCCAGCACCATCAGCTCGGGCACCAGATGCGACTGGCAGCCATCGATGTCGAACGGAACGGTCTCAGTCATGTTGTCTCTCTTTCCTCATGGAGCTTCTTGCTTTCGTAGTGAGAACTTCTTGTCCTGGTCAGGAGGTGAAGGCGGCGACGAGCTCACGCTGCCGGACGGCACCGTCCGCGCGGATCCGGTCGACGTCCATCGTCAGCACCTGTCCCGCACGCACGACGACATCGCCGTCCACGATCACGGTGTCGACGTCGTGTCCGGTCGCGCCGTGGGCCAGAAACGAGAACGGTGTGACGGACACCGAAGCATCCGGTCCATCCAGCCGCAACAGCACGATGTCGGCTTTGGCGCCCGGGGCGAGCTGGCCGATGCGGCCGTCCATGCCGAGCGCACGGGCTCCCCCCCGCGTCGCCATGCGGAGCGTCTCGTCGGGGTCGAGCGCCCATGGCTCGTGGACCGGCACGCCGTAGATGTGCTGCTGGCCGGTGGCGACGCGTAGCGCGATGCGGAACAGGTCCAGGCTGCCCTCGCTCGTAGCCGCGCCGTCTGTGCCGAGTCCGATGGGAACTCCCGACCGCCAGTACTCGAGAGCCCGTGGTACGCCGAAGCCGTAGTTGTTGCCGCAGTGCGCCACGCTCACGCCGCGCTGTCGGAACTGCTCGACGTCCCATGGTGTCGCGTAGACCGAGTGCGCGCAGTGCAGCGTCTGGTCGAACACCCCCAAGTCGATGAGAAACTCCACCGGGCGCTTCCCGTAGCGAACGACCGAGTAGTCGATCTCATCGGTTCCTTCCAGAAGATGGGTGTGCACCTTGACTCCGCGCTCGGATGCCGCGGCGTGGATCCGCGTGATGAGCTCGCGACTGCAATTCATGATCTGCCGCAGAGCCATCGCCCCCGAGACCCGACCGCCGGCAGGCCACTCCTCGACCAGACGGATGTTCTCGTCGACCGCCTGATCTGTCGTCAGGCGCATGGACTCGGGAATGTCATGACTGTCATCGACCGTCGAACGGGACACGATCGCCCGGATACCCGCGGCATCAGCCGCACAGGCAGCCTGGTGCGCGTGCGGCCCGCCCGCATCGAAGAAGGTCGTCGTCCCCTGCTGCAGCATCGCCGCCGCGGCCAGCTGGGTCGACAGGTACATGTCCTCCTCCCGCAGGTGCGACTCGAACGGTATGAGGTATTGCCTCCACACCGGCTGGCGGATGCGGCCCTGCCGGATGAACTCCGCGAACAGGCCCTTCATCATGGTCTGCGCCACGTGCATGTGCGCATCGATCAAGCCGGGCATCGCGAGAAGTCCGTCGCCGTCGATGACGCGATCCGCCACGTATGCGGAGTCGATGCGGGCATCGCCGTCCACGGCGACGATTCTTCCTTCATGGATGGCGATGGACCCCGTGTCCCAGATGGAGCCGTCGTCGTCGAACGTCACGACATACGCGCGGCGAACGATGAGGTCGATGCGGTTCGGGGTGGTGCTCACGTGCCCTCCAGGTTTAGCTCGATAAGGATGATCCTAGCGATGTTCGTTGCTCACAGGTTACCGAAATCTCCGAGAAACAGGAATGACGCAAGGCAGACATCCTTCGACATGGGCATTAGACTACCGTATTCTCAAGTCATACGGCAGACTTCGGAGGATGAGGATGACGATCGAGACCCCACCGGCCCCACGAGCCGGGGTGCGCGTGGCGGACCTGCAGAAGGTTTTCCGCACGGGAAACCGCACGGTGACCGCTCTGACCAATGTGACGTTCACGATGCACAGGGGGGAGTTTCTTTCCCTCATAGGCCCTTCTGGCTGCGGGAAGTCGACCGTGCTGAGGATCCTCGGCGGACTCGAGACCGACTACACCGGTGACGCGGCGATTCATGGTGCGAGCCCCGAGGCGCTTCGTCGACAGCATCGCATCGGCGTCGCCTTCCAGGACTCCGCGATGATGCCGTGGCGCACCGTCCGCAAGAACCTCTCGCTTCCCTACCAGATCGCGGGTGAGCGCGTGAACGCCGCAGAGGTGGACGGGCTGCTCAAGCTCGTGGGCCTGGATGCCTTCGCCGACGCCTATCCCAGCCAGCTTTCCGGCGGTATGCGCCAGCGTGCCAACATCGCGCGCGCACTGGCACGCGATCCCGAGGTGATGCTCCTCGACGAGCCCTT
>Ga0116159_1001189_pt1 | contig 28560 bp, 17 predicted proteins | sample AD_JPNAS1_MetaG_FD_89878 | JGI IMG/M metagenome (GOLD analysis project Ga0116159, IMG submission 89878) | Active sludge microbial communities of municipal wastewater-treating anaerobic digesters from Japan - AD_JPNAS1_MetaG | ecosystem: Engineered > Bioreactor > Anaerobic > Digestate | place...
AAGCCCCTGGATTTTGCGCTGAACGTGTTTCTGACCGACGTGAAAGACGAGATCTACTACGATCCCAATACGTTCAACAACCAGAATTACAGTTCAATGACACGGCGTTATGGGCTGGAAATGGAATCGGCCTTGCGGTTATTTGAGAAGAAGTGGTACAACGTAAAGCCGTTCCTGAATCTGACAACCCAGAAACCTTATTTCAAGGGCGGGGATTATGCCAATAAAGAAATCCCGTTCGTGCCGGGCTTTAAAATGGCTACGGGTTTCGTGCTGGAGCCTGTCGAAGGCTTGACGCTTTCGGCCGAATTGAATCATCTCGGGTCCCGGTTTGCCATCAGCGATCAGAGTAATAATCAGGCAAAAATGAAATCGTACACGACAGTGGACCTGAAGGCGCGATATCGGTGGAAGTGGGCAACCGCCTGGGTTGCGCTGACAAATATTTTTGACTCGAAATTCCCGGAATATGCCGCCTATAGCACCACACGCGGTGAAGTGGGATATTATCCCGCGCAGGGCTTCGGGCTGACGTCGGGTTTTTCGCTGGAGTATTAAAACATCTAAGGAATTTATCCCGGGGTGAAATGGGAGTTTTAGCGATCAGGGTTATCGCGTTAATGTTTCTGGCGGCGTGCGCTTGCCCTTCCGGTCTTTATGCCCGGGAGGCGGCGACCCGGGACTGGAGTGCTGTGCAGTCGCGGTCCCGGTCCCTGAACCCGCTCTCGCTGGTAGTGACGGGCGATCGTCCCAATGTCGTGCTGTCAGGGGCCGGGGTTTTGAGCCCTGCCGCCAACCGGAATGAAGGTGCGGAAGGTTCCCGAACGCCCTTTCCTGTTCTGATGCCGGAAGCGATCATCTATCCCCGGAAGGCTGTTAAAAAAAAATGGGAAGGTCGGACGATCGTTGCCGCGGAAGTGCTTCCGGACGGTTCCGTGGGGCGTACCGCTCTGGCGAAATCCTCGGGGCATGAGATTCTGGATGCGGCTGCGGAAGACGCCATCAAAACCTGGAAGTTTGGATATCCTCCCGGGAATAACGGTGAGGCGTTTCCCCGGTATGTGGACATTCCGGTCACATTCAGGCTTCAGAGTGAGGATGGGTCTTGAGTTTTGTAAGGAGGGGTTCTTTTTTTTGCGCTTTTTGTTTTGCCCTCTGCGCCGGGGCCTTGAGTGCGCCCGGTGTTTCAAAAGCCGGACCCTCGCGTTCCGAGCCCCGGGGTTCGAGTCCCCAACGCATCGTTTCCATCAATCTCTGCACGGACGAACTGCTGCTCGATCTGGTGGGGCCGGAGCGCGTCGCGGCGGTGACGAAATTCTGCGGCGATCCCAAGGTATCGACGGTCGCGGCGCGGGCGGGCGGGATTCAAAAGATCACCGCCGATATCGAGCATGTCCGGGATCGCGACCCCGACCTGATCCTCGGAGGCAGGTTCAATGGCAGGGAAACGTTCCGCTTTTTCCGGAAAACGGGAGTCCCCGTCCTCCTTTTTGATGTCCCGAAGAGTTTCGAGGACATTTACCGGGATATTCGCCGGCTTGCGGAAGCGGTTGGAGAGCCGGAAAAAGGTGATGCGATCATCAAGTCAATGCAGGCCGAATTGGCCGAACTTAATGGGGTCAGTCACCGTTTTAGGGAAATGGTGACTGACCCCGTTCGTGCGATCTTTTTTCAGAGCGGTGGCTATGTTCCCGGCGCCGAAACCTTCGAGAACGCGATCATGGAAGCCGCGGGGCTTTCGAATGTCGCGCTGGAACTCGGCATCAGGGGTTATGGCAGAATGGGGCTCGAAGAGCTTATAAAGGCGAGGCCGGATGTGATCATTTTCTCAAGCGAGCAGAGGGATTCGAAGACCGTGCGCGGCGAAGTGCTGGACCACCCCGCGATCAAAAAAGCCCTGCCCCGCGCGACGATGGTGACGATCCCGACACTATATCTCAACTGCGGGTCGCCGGCCTCGGTGGAGGCGGTGCGGATTCTTGTCAGGGAGACGGCCGTATGAACCGTTCGGATACCCGGTCGCCACGCCCGGTGTCGCAGGGCGCCGATTGCCACACCCGGTGTGGCATTTCAGGAGACGGGGTGCCGGGCTGGCTGCTTTATTCCGTTCTCGGGACGCTTCTTGCGGCCGCGTTCCTCGGATCGCTCAGCCTCGGGACGCTGAAATATTCGCTTTGGGACGCGATCCGCGACCCCTCCTCCGATCTCGCGTTCATTTTCTGGGACATCCGTTTGCCGCGCGCCGTGCTCGGACTCCTCGTCGGTGCCACGCTCGGTCTCGCGGGCGCGGCGATGCAGGGATTCCTCCGGAATCCTCTGGCGGAGCCGGGGATTTTGGGTGTGACGGGCGGTGCCGCGCTCGGCGCGGTCGCGGTCTTTTACACGGGGCTTGTGGCGGTGTTCCCGATGATGCTTCCTGTCGGCGGCATTGCCGGCGCTTTTGTTTCTGTCCTGCTGCTTTATCTTTTCGCGGGAACCCTTGCGAGTGTGCAGACGCTGATCCTGGCCGGCGTTGCGATCAACGTGATCGCGTTCGCGGGGACCTCGTTGATGCTGAATCTTGTGAAAGACCCCTACGCGGTCCTCGATATCGTGTTCTGGCAGATGGGATCGCTCGCGGACCGGAGTTTCCGGCACGTTGTCCTGATCCTTCCGTTCGTGCTGGCGGGCTGGGGCCTTCTCCTTTGGGACGGGCGCGCGCTCGAGGCGCTGAGCCTCGGTGAAACGACGGCGTCGAGCCTCGGGATCTCTCTCAGGAGGCTTCGCGCGAGGGTCGTGCTCGGGACCGCGCTCGCGGTCGGCGCGTCGGTCGCGGTGTGCGGCAGTATCGGCTTTGTCGGATTGATCGTCCCGCATCTCATGCGACCCCTCGTGGGATACCGGCCCGGCCGCCTGCTCGGCGCGAGCGCGCTCGGCGGCGCGATCCTCCTCCTTGGCTCCGATATCGCGGTGCGCCTTGTGCCGTCGCTCGTGGAGCTGAAGCTCGGCGTCGTGACGTCGCTTGTGGGCGCGCCGTTTTTCCTGCTTCTGATCTTTCAGATGAGGAAGAAGATCGTATGAACCTGATCCGGACCGAATCACTCAGCGTTTCGCTCGACGGGGTGACGATCCTGGATGATGTGTCGTTCTCGCTCGCGAAAGGCGAGATCGTCGGGCTGGTGGGACCGAACGGAGCGGGAAAGACGACCGTCCTCAAGACTCTCATGGGCCTGCTGAAGGCGGAGCGGGGGAGCGTGGAGGTCTTCGGGAAGCCTCTCGGGAGTTTTTCGCGCCGGGAGATTGCCCGGAAGCTCGGTTATCTCCCGCAGGAGACCGAGATCCACTGGCCGCTCGTCGTGGAACGGATCGTGGCGCTCGGGCGGGTTCCGTATCTGATGCCGTGGGAAGACCTTGGGGAGGATGACGAGCGGATCATCGCGGACGCGATGCGCGCGACCGACACGCTGCCTTTGAGGAAAAGGCGCGTTGACCGCCTGGCCGGAGGCGAAAAGGCGCTTGTCATGATCGCCCGGCTTTTGGCCGGTGAACCCGAAATCCTTCTCGCGGATGAGCCGGTCCAGGGACTGGACCCGTCCCACTCGTTACAGGTGATGGAATTCCTCAGGAATGTCGCCGGAAACGGACGCGGGGTCCTTGTGGTCCTGCACGACCTCGCGCTGGCTTCCCGGTTCTGCCACCGTATCCTGCTGCTTCACGGCGGGAAGCTCATGGCGTCCGGTCGTCCGGAGGAAGTCTTTTCGCCCGCGAATCTCAAAACGAGCTATCATATCGAAGCGAAATACGGGAACGGTGACGGATTCTATGTGGTGCCGTGGCGGAGAATCGCAGGGGGCTCGGATCATGCAAAAAAATAAAGGCCTTGTGCTTGTTTTCACCGGCGACGGTAAAGGAAAGACAACGGCGGCCGTCGGAACGGCCATGCGTATGATTAAACACGGCAAGCGCGTCGCGATGGTGCAGTTCTTCAAGGCCCCGGGCCGGCACATCCTGCCTCGCGGCAAGTTCAGGGTCTGGAGTTTCGGCGGGGGGTTCACCTGGAAAACAGCGCGTGAGGTGAATCGGGCCCGCGTCGCGGCGGCCTGGAAAAAATGTCGGGCGCTCCTGCGCGATCCCGAATATTCGCTTGTAATCCTTGATGAGATCAATGTGGCGCTCGGCCATCAATTCCTGAAAACTTCGGATGTCATCAAAGCCCTTAAAACAAGAACGGGTGCGGCCATTTCGAAGCGAAAAATGACTGTTCCGGGTTTCAAACATGTTATCCTCACCGGCAGGGGAGCGCCGTCCGCGCTCATCCGGTTTGCGGATCTCGTGACCGAAATGAAGTGTCTCAAGCATCCCTTCGGGAAAGGTGTTCCCGCCCAGCCTGGCATCGACTTCTAGCCCGTTCACCCACTCTACCCCCGGGGTCTAGCTCCCGGGGGTAGAGTGGGTGGTTATGGAGGGGGAGGGATTGTCGATTTATCAATTTATAGCAAGATATGGCATCCGATCCATTCCTGGCTGATTAAAGATCCCAATATTTGACGTCTGTATGGGAGGTGTTATCTTTCTCTTATTAGCACATTTTAAAAGTTCTTAGCTAACGGGGGTTGGCTTGAACCAGATCACTCTATCCAATAAGAAGGGGCTTTGTGTCCGGAGCACCGCCATGCTTGTGGCGGTGCTTTTTTTATTTACGGAAATCTGTTTTTTCCCGTCCCGGGCTCATGCCACCCCCAAGTCTTCAACCACGGTTCAGGGAGGGGATTCGCCGGCCGCGTTTCAGAGCCAACCCCTAAATGAAAGCGGCTGGCTCCCTCCCGAACTTGGATCGATAGATGAAATCTATCGCCCGGAGTCCGGAGTCCGGAGCCCGGAGCGGTTCCCGGCTCCCGGCTCCCGGCGCTCAGCCGCGAAGACGATCGTTTTCATCCAGGACGCCCACGACTCGCTCGAGGCGCAGGAGAACATCGCGAAGATCATCGAATATCTTGTCGCGCATCACGGCGTGCGGACGGTCTTTGAGGAAGGTTATGAAGGCCCGGTTCCGACGGACGATTATTTCGGTTTCATCGAGGACCCGGAACTGAAGCGCAAAGTTGCCTATTTCTTCCTCGACCACCTCCGCATCGGCGGCGCGGAGTATGCGCATATTAACCGGGCGACAGGCGATAATCGTAAGGCGGGAAGCGGAAAGGACAGCGGACAGGAAAATCCTGACGCTCCCCGTTTAACGCCTGCCCCTGACTGGCAGCTCATCGGCGCCGACTCGCTCGCCCTCCACCAGGCGAACGTCGATCAATACCGTCTTTCCGCGGAGAAAAAAGAAGCGATCGGCCGCGATCTGAAGGCGCTCGAGAAAGAGATCCGCGCTCTCGCCGACGCCCGGTTCCCGAAGGGGTTCCGCGAATGGCTCAAGCTCAAGGACCGGTTTGATGCGAAAAAACTGGATCTGTTCACGTATCTTTCGAGGACGGTCGCTCTGGCGGATAGTCAAAAGCTCCACACCAGACGCCCTGCGCTCCACGTCGAGGGACTCCTTCGTTTCATCCTCGACGCCGTTAAATCGAACGATCCCGTCGTGATCGGGAAGGCGAAACACATCGACGCGCGCGAAGTGTTCACGGAGCTTCTCAGGCTGGAACGGTCTATCGCCGAAGCCTGTCTTCCGGAGGCTGTCGACCGGGAACTCTACGGCCATTACCGGACCCTTCGTCTCGTTGAGCGCCTGAACGATCTCATGGTGACGCAGGAGGAATATGCGGCGCTTCGCGTCAGCCTGGAGCCGGGAGGCAAGAGCCCGGGGCAGACCTCATCTCCCGGTCCCGGACTCCCGGCGTATTTTGATACGCAATCCCTTGGCGAGTTCATCCATAAACACGCGAAAAAGCCGCTCGTCCTTTCGAAACAATGGGAGCGGAACATCCGGGATGCGGTGAAGTTCTATGAAATAGCCGCGGAGCGCGACGGCGCGCTTTCGGAGGCGCTGGACAGGCATTTCCGGAAAAATCCCCGTACTCCGCACTCGAAATTGCCCGGCAGTGAGCCGGCGATTTTGGTGTATGGAGGCTTCCACAAGGAGAACGTCAAACGCATCCTCGAGGCGAGGGGGATCGGCTATGTGGTCGTGAGTCCCGGAATCACGAAACCGAGCCCGCGTCACGAAAAGATCTACCGGAAATTAATGACGGAAGGAATGTTGCCTTTCGAACAACCGGTCCCGCCCGCTTTGGGGCGCGCCTCACGTCCGATTCCCGTGACCGTGCTCCCGAATGGCCGCGAAGCGATCCGGAGAGTTTGTGACGCTTTAAGATTCAACCCCGAAGCTGACCCCGAAACGCTCGGCCTTGTTCTGGGCGCGCAAACGCGACGCGGGGAGTCCCGCGCGCCGGAAAAAAGTGACATTCGACAGACGCTGGACCGTGACGCGAAACTGCAGGGAATCGCGGAAGCCCTCAAGCCGGTTCTGAAGGAAAAGGACGCGCGCATGGCAACGGCTCGCCAGATTCTCGATCTCGCCAAAGCTCTGCCGGCAGGTTCGAAGCTCGCCCCGGAGGACCTTAAAGCTGTTTCCGCGCTTCAGTCCGTCAGTGATGAAAAACTCCGTCAGATATTTGATCTTGCCGCGGCGCCTTCCCGCGCGCCTCCGGGGCAATCCCGGGATTCGCGGGTCCCGAGACGGAGGATGTTTGTTTTCGCGGGAGCCGCCGCGCTTGCCGGGATCGCGGGCGCAGCGCTGTTCTGGTCCGAAACGAAAAAAACGGCGCGGGTTCGTTCGACCGTGGATGCTTTGATGTCCTATTACCGCGAAAATTATCCGCGTTTTCACATTCAGCCTCCGATGATCGTTCAGCCGGTGAATCATGTTTCAAAGAGCTGGGAAGGCTACCGGCTTGAGCTGATCGCGGGTCCGCACGGGGCTCCCAAAGCCGCCGAGAAAATCCTGGAGCTGGCGCCGCTCCTCGCGGAATCGCCTGAAAAATGGCAGATCGTTCTTGAAGGCGGGGTAAACACGCTGACGCGGTCGGGGCGGCTCGCGGATGTCACCGTGCTCATCAAGCTTTCGGACCTTCTCAGGATCCCGGTGGTCGATCCCGTTCCCACACCCTCGGATCCCGAAGTTATCAGGGAGATCGAAAAACGACTTTCACTGACGAAAGACGAAGTCATGGCCGCGAATCTTTTCGACACGCTGTTTTTTCTGGCGGGTGAAGCCGGAATGTCGGGGAAAAGTTCGCGGCAGGCGTGGGAAACGTTTTTAACCTACCGAAGCATGACCTGTGGTGTTTCAAAGCAGGAGATCTCAAGGCGCATCCTGAAGAAAGCGGGGGAGCTCGAAGCCTCGCCGGAATTGCGCGATAGATTTGCGGAAACGATAAATCGCGTCAATGCCGCGACGCACGGGATCAGGAACGATGTCGGGCGCGGGCGTTCGCTTGAAATGTTTGGCCGAAGCGCCGGCCGCCGGAATATCCTGGCGCTCGTGGGGTCCCGGCACGCGCCGATCTACGGCGAGAACGTGAACGTCCGTTTTGCGGATGCTCCTTTCTCCGTCGCGCAGGTCGACATGATTCTGAGGTTCTTGCAAACGGTAAGGCCGGTGAACGTGAACCGTTCGGAATCGCGGGAAGGTTCCGTGACAAGGCGGGTGTTTCTCACGGCAGGCGCGCTCGGACTGGCGGGCGCGGCGATTACCGGGATGCTGGCGGGACGGCCCGCCCGGGAATATAAAAATCCGCTGATGAAACATGCCGAACTGGCCGGGACATACGAAGACACCGCGGAAGGACTTGTGAAGCTTCGCGTCAACTCCATGCCGATCAACCAGACTCCTTATCCCGGGGTCCCGGATTTCGCCTGGATCAAGCCCGATGACATCGGATACATGATGATCGCCGATCTTTTGATGATGATTCACGCCAGGGAGTATCCCGTCGGCGGACTCGCGAAACCGGAACTTGCCAAGGGACGCATCCTTGATGCTCTGAAGATGATGGAACGCCTGGTGAATGATTTTGAGCTCAGGGTGAGAGTGAACGGTCGGGAGATCGGAACCGGGGTTCTGCCTGAAGTTTTGGTCCCGCGGGGTGATTACTTTGTGCCGGAGCAGTCCGATGTCCCCGGTCAGCCGGGCGCCAAAGGGATCGCCTACGCGTTTTACAATATGGGGCTGACGCACGAGCGGCTCAAGATCATCCGTGACGTGTTCGCGGGCGGGATCGTTGAGGGAATTAAAGACCGCGAGATCAGCGTCCTCGCGGCAAAACTTCTCGCGCGGGCTGATTACCGGCCTTTTATTGACGCCGAAAAACGGATTCACGCGCAGGTTTTCAAACTCTCCGGAACGGATGAAGTCGTGCGGGGTCCGCTTATCGTGGATAACCAGCACACCGAAGCGCGTTTTATTCTTTCGATCGCGGATCTGCTCGGAACCCCGGGGAAAAGCGAGGACGAGCGTTATGCCGAGGGCCTCGAAAGCTGGAACACGATGTGGTTCAAGTGGCGTTCCTTCAGGGTGGACGGTAAAGAGGTGCTTGTGGCGGACGGGGATCATGTCGCGTCGCTCTGGACGGAAGGGGAAGGCGCGCAGTTCTTCGATCCGAGCGAAGCGGCGCCGCTCACCTGGGGACGGAGTTTCGGGAATTACGGGATGATCCTGGAGGACCTCAAGACACGGCATGGACTGACCTGGACGCCCGCGACGGGCCTCGGCACCGCGCAGGACCCCGGCGTTTTCTCCGAGTTCGGGATCGGAAATTATCCCGCGCTGCCGGCCGTGATCGTTCCGGCGTACCAGTTTGTCGCGCTCACTTCAGGATCCGCGGAGGCCGTTGCCGCCGCGTCCCGGTTCGTGGAGGCCGCGAAAAAAAGCGGCGCCTATGTTCCCGGCTGGGGGCTTCCGGATGCGGTCGATCCCGTGACCGCGAAGGCCTTCAACGGCAAGATTCTTTACATCAATCAGGGGCTCACGCTCGAAGCCCTGAATTATCCCGTCCTGCGCGAAATTGTCAGAAAAACGGCCTGGGGTCAGCGCGCCCTCCGCGAATTCCGCGCGGCGGATGCGAAGCGTCCCGCGCCGCGCTCCGAACTGCGGAAGATGACCGAAAAAGAACAGCAGGCCGCGGCGATCGAGGGGCTCGCTCTGATCCGTGGCGGGAAGAAGGGGCAGGATTATTCGAGCGATGACGAGGTGCTCGCGATCATGGATGCCTCGGGCCGGTTAATGGAAAAAGGCCTTCCCAAAAAAGAGGTCCACGCCCGGCATCTCGAGCACATGACGGGGCATATTTATTTCTTCGACCCCGCGGGAAATCTGATCTTCCAGAAACGGAGCCCGCGTAAATCCCAGTCGCCGGGCCGGCTGCAGGTCGCGGTCAGCGGGCATATCAATTTCGGAGAAACGCCGGTCCGGGGAACGCTCCGCGAAGGTTTCGAGGAGTCCGGCATTACGATCGATCCCGCTTCCGGCCGGTTCTATCAGATCTCGGAGGTCAACCAGGTCTATCGTCCTTCGGCGAACGAGCATACGACGGTCTTCGCATATTTTCTGACGCCGGAGGAAATGGGGATTCTCCGGGACAATTACAATACGGAGGAGAACGAGCTCTTTTGCGTGATGCCGTTTTCGGTGTTTGAGGAGCGGCTCGGGAAATATCCCGACGCGTTCTCGGGAAGCCTGCATTTCCTCGTCGAAAAACATCCGGAACTTCTGACGCGGCTCAAGGACCTCGTCCGGGACCGGGAAGGGTTCACCCCGCTCACGCAAGTTTCTTCCGTCCGTTCCGAAATGCGGGGCGAGGATGATGAATGGATCCGTATCTCTTGGGGAGCGATCCGGATGGCGGAATACATCCATGATAAAGGTTTCAAGGCGATCCTGGTCTCCGGGGACAGCGCGGACATTCCGAAGGAGCTGGTCGATACCGCCTGGGAACGTCTTTATCCCGGGCAGGGCATGCCCGCATGGTTCCTCTTCGACGGGAGAGAGAACAAAGTCCTTTACCGGGACTGGGCGACCGCGCGGTTCTTCGGGGAAGATTCCGCCCGGGCGCAAAGCGCTTTCCTCGAAGGAGCCGTCAGGATTCTTGACGACAAGGTTTCCGCGGACGGAGGTACCCGTCTGGCGGCGATCAAAAACGAGGAGATAGTTTTTTTGGACAGCCGCGCTTCGATCGGTACGAAGATATCTCTCCTCAAAGAGGTATTCAAGAAAGCCGGGTTCCCGAAAGTTTCCTACGCGGTTCTGACGGTCGATCACATCGAAACCGTCCCGATTCTCCACCCGGATCTTTTTGTGGCGGTCGACGAAAAACAGGCGGCGCAGAACTTGCGGGTCCTGGATATCTCTCTCTCAAGGGGTAGAAAGAATGATCCTTCCACGCCGCCCTACAGCCTTGAACAGGTCCGTCAAATCCTTGATGCCATGAAAGAGGATATCCGTACCGCGGAACTTCCTCCCCGCCCCGAGTTCCGGTCCCGGCGGTCCGAAACGAGAAGCGTTGAAAGTCCGGTCCCTGAAAAAACAGACAGCGCGGCAGCGACGCGGGAACTTGAGCCGCTGCGCGGGCATTTTATGTCAACAGGGGAATACATGGCCGCTTTTGAAGGGACGCTTCGGATCGGGATCGGGAAGGACACCGCGGGACGTTTTGTGAATTTTGAAGTGGAGCCCGTGACGAATGAAAACGGCGTGCCGTCCTCCTTGCCCACGGAAGCCTTCTTCCGGATCATTTTCCCGGGCGATGACACTGAAGAGTACCGGATCGCGATCCAGGATTTTGAAGTGGTGAACGATGAGGCAGAAACCGCAGCCGCTCCGGAGGAGAATCCGGCAGACAAGATCAAACGGGAAGCGGAGGAGGTCTCCCGGCAGGCCTTCACTTATGTCGTCGCCCGGGAGCGGGATGATACCCTGGGGATCACACATGGGGATCTGTTCGAGGTGGCCGACCAATATCTCAGCAAAGGGAAGCATTTCACTTTTCAGATTTTCACGATCGGCGACCGGACATGGTTCAAGGTCGTGGACTATTCGCTGAACGGCACGAACATCTCCGCGGACATCGACCCCGATACGGTCGTGTACCCGCAGCGTCTTGAAGTTCTGACCACGTTCGATGAACGCCTGGACGAAGTCAGTTCGAAAAGCCTCCAGGTGCGCGAAGCCTGGACGGACAAGGTCGAGGGGGGACAAGCCTTTGAAAGATTCAAACTCATGCTGGACGGCGCGGCGCAGTTGTATCTGGAAAGCGCTGAATTCCCCGAACTCCGGGAGAAACGAAAGAAGATTCTCGCGACCTATTTTTTCCCGGACTCGATCGGTCACTCGCCGCTTCGCGCCGAGTACGCCCTCAATTGGCTTCACCGGTTCAAGGACGATGACCGGGCCTCCGTGGTCACGCCTGTGGGGGAACTGGCCTGTAAATATGCCGTCAGGTTCCGCCGGTTTGTGGAGTTGCTTCCCGCCGAGGATGAGGACGGTGTTCCCGAATCGCTTCGCAAGGAAGCCAAAAAGGTGCGGGCCGAGTTGATGGGGAGGACCCAGCCGTTCTTCAACCCGAGCAATACGATGAAGCTTACGACGCAGGCCCTGAGGGATATCGACGAGATGAACAAAGATCCTCATCCCCGTCCCCGGGTCACGTTCAAGCGCCGCTCGGAGATGCGGAGCGAAGGCGCGAGGCCGGAGCTGACAATGGATTTGCAGTTCACCAATGATTTTTATGACAGGATCAGCGGTCTGGATGAAGCCGAGCGGGAATCTTTTATGTCCCAGCTGCATAGAACGCTCACAGGAATCCAGGAAACCACAAGCAACACGGGCGTCGGCAAAGCGCTCAAAGGGCTTTCAGGCGGCTACAGCGAGTTTACGTGGAGGGCGGCGCTGCGGGTGATTTTCCGCTACAACATCGTTAGCGCGGATGAGCCGGGTGGGGCCATGCGCCGGAAAATGACGTTCTTTCTCTATTGGGACAAAAAGGAAAGCTCCAACAACCAGAAGCCTCTGGATGACGCCATCGCGGCGAGTGCCGGCTCCGGCCTGGTCAAAGATCCCGCCAGAATCCGGCAAATGAAACAGTGGCTCTACGGCGCCGGGAAAGCGCGGGAGCCCTCCGTGCCCGAGGATTTTCCGTTCCTCGAAAAGAATCTCGAGCCGCTCGTCCTTTCCTATCTTCAGCTCGTGACGGACCTGAAGGACATCACGGAATTCGTCACGGACAACTGGAATGTCCGTTCGAGGCCGGGAAAGCCGTCGCTGCTGCAAAAGGCGGTCCGGGACATGCAGGAGGCGCTGACGCGGGCCACGCATGAGGATACCGTCAATTTTGCCGAAGCGGCGAGGTACTGGCTTGAGCAGAACGGACCGGCCGTGCCGGAAGTCCTCGAGAAAGGGAAGAAATTCCTCGGCTACTGGTTCTCGGTCGAGATGCATCTCCTCGCGGTGGTCGCGGCCTCGCTTCCGGCCGGTCCGGTGAAGAATCTCGAGGAAATCGTTTTCGGGCTCGCGGCCCTTTATTTCGAGATCGCGGGACCCGCCTTCCGCCAGGGCATCCAGAAGAAGATCGAGGAATGGGCCGAACAACAGCCCCCGGACCGCGGCGGGCTCTACAATCTCCGGATGGCCCGGGTGCTGATCCGGAAGGTGAACCGCATTTACAGGACCGGGACACCTTTTGAGAGTCCGAGGCTTCAGCAACTGATCAAGGCCACTGCGAAGAACCTGCGGCAGGCTACTATCAAACCGGCAGAGACCGCTGGGCCCGTCGCGATGCCCGCGTCTCCCGCGAAGCCGTTGAATCACGGCATTCTCCCGGTGGTACAGGCCCCAATGACGCCCGGGCCCGCGGCCTTTAAATTACCCGATGCTCCCGGGATTCCGTCGGCGGTTGAAAAGGTCAAGGAATTCCTCCGCAAACAGCCGGGGGTGAGTGCGAAGTCCATTGAGTCGAACACTGAGGCCGTGATGGCCCTGCTGCTCGATCCCGGGGTTTCGAACAGTGAAAAGCAGAAGGGGGTTCCCATGCTGCTTCCGTCCTTCAGCCGGGACAGACTTGCCGCGTTGAAGAGGGCGGTCGAAGAGGCGACGCTTCCGCTTATTGCCGATAGGGTCCCCGCGGCTTCTCTCGTGAAGCTCCTGAAGGATCTTCTGCAGACGGCGTCGGGGGCGTTCGCGAACGATGACTTTGACCGTGTCACCGAACTGGCGGAGCTCGCGGCAAATATCCGGGAGAAACGTATCAATGTCACCGACGAGGCGCTGCTCATCGGACAGGAGGAGCTGGAGAAGCTCTTCGGCCAGGCGGACGCGATTGGAGACGAGATCGACGGAATCTTTGACTGGTTCGTCACACTGCTTGACAGGGAAGGTCAGCCGCGTTTTTTAGTCGAGGAGGACCTCCGCGGCATGATCCGGACCTGGAAGGCGCTTTCGGAAAGGCAGCGGGGGGCGATCCGGCGTATGATGCTTGCCGAAGAGATCCGGGACCTTTTTGCGGCGGTCCCGACACGGACGAAGTCGATCGCCGCAGCCAGTATCCCGTTCCTCGTGACCATCCCGCATGCCGGAACGGGCGATCTCGGTTTTATGATCGATTATCCCGAACTGATGAGAGAGATTCCCCGGGAAGAAGCCTTCAATATCCTGGAGGTCCTGGTCTTCGCGTCGATCTCCATGGATTATGATCCTCCGCAGAGACAGGCGCCCGGCGCGTTGCGGGCACCGTCAGGTAACCTCCGGTCCGAGTCGCGGGAGGCGGCTGAATCGCATGTGCCCGTAAAGATGAAAGCGAGCGACGTTTTTTATACGAAAGCGGTCCGGGATGTACTGGCGCGGCTGAAGACGGGGGCGATCACGGAGCTGGTGATGGAACAGATGGCCGCGGAAGAAAGGATCATCGCTGAGGTCGGCATCAAGAACCGTTTCAAAGGATCCAGGGACAGGATGTTTCCCGACCCGCTCAGGATTATGGTCGGACATTTGAAGGAGGAATCTTTTTATCCAGCCTACCGGAAGGAGATCGCGGATTTCCTTTTTGCGGTCGGGAAGGAAGATACGAAACTTTTTCATTTCGCGCTCGGGGTCCTGATCGATAACGCCGTTTTCCGTCCCGGGGACGCGAAAACCACGGCTCCGGAAGATCTCGAGAAGAAGCTCGCCGGCGAAAGAAGTCTCGATCTTCTGCGGAGCATGCTGGCCCGGGCTTCCGGAAAAGGTCCGGCGGCGGAAGCCGCGTTTATCGGAGACGTGAGGGCCACGGTGCTTGAAGAGGGACGCTACGGAAAGGAGACCCGCCAGCGGATCGGGGAGTTCCTGAACGCACGGTTGTTCCGCGAAACGACCGTCCGGGGAACATTTCAGGGAAAGTCGGAATCGCGGGATGTCTTCCATCTCAGGGAGCCGGCGGTGTTTGTGATCGAACAGAAAACGCTTGTAACGATGCTGCGGCCCGAGCACAAACAGTGGATGGACTGGCTCTTCGGTTTCGCGGCGATCAACAAGGGAATGCTCCATATCGTGATTCCCGACAGGGACGAAGCGGCTGAGTCTTCATGGGTCAAAGACCTCGGGAAAGCGGCTTCCGTCCACACGGGCTTCGGCAATATCGCCCGCGCGGAACACATGCCCGTTTTTTATTTTTCCCGGTCCGATTTTGACAGCGCCGGAAAATACATCGAACGTCTGAATGAACGCGGGATGAAAGTCCGGGCCGGGAGCGCGGTGTTTGTCGATACCGACGGCGGCAGGGGATTCGCGCTTGCGGGTCTTCTCGGCCGCAAGGTCGAGGAACTTCCCGTGGTCAGCGGGTTCCATCGCGACTCGGCGGGACGCTTTCGCGACAAGCTTGCGGCAGACCTTCAGTCGTTTTTACAAAGCTACGTGGTCATTACCACCTCCGCCTGAGCGGACCGGGGGCACTCAAACCTTTCCCGAATCGGGGTACTCCCGATCCCGGACTTGGGGTTTGTTTTGCATTCGCGGGCTTTTGCGATATAATCCCGGGCTCATGGCTTACAAAAAGTTCCGCTTCTACATCATCAAACCCTCCAAATATGACGATGACGGATACGTTATCCGCTACTGGAAGGGTGTGCTCCCGGCCAATACGCTCGCTTGCCTCTATGGGCTGACCAAAGACGTGAAAGATCGCGGGGTTCTCGGGAAAGATCTGAAATGGGAGATCGATCTGTGCGATGACACGGTCCAGCGGCCTCCCTACGAAAAGGTCATCCGCCATGCGAAAGACAAGGACACGAAGACGCTTGTCTGCCTCGCGGGGGTCCAGTCCAACCAGTTCCCGCGCGCCAAGGATATCGCCCTGAAGTTCCGGAATGCCGGAGTGGAGGTCATGATCGGTGGTTTTCATGTGAGCGGCGTGATGAGCACGCTTCCGGAGCTGACACCGGAACTGAAGAAGCTCAAGGATGCCGGAGTGACCCTGGTCGCGGGAGAAGGCGAAGGCGGGCACTGGGAGACGATGCTTCGTGACGCGCTTTCCGACAGGCTCCAGCCCGTTTATAACTTCCTGAACGATTTGCCCGATCTCGCCGACGCCCCGATCCCCGAAGTGTTGCCCGGCATGATGCAACGGTACGCCCTGAGCCACTACGGCACGTTCGACTGCGGCCGGGGTTGTCCTTTCGGCTGCAGTTTCTGCACCGTGATTAACGTCCAGGGCCGGAAAATGCGCTACCGGAGCGTCGACAAGATTCTTGCGAAGATCCGCGAGAATTATCACAAGCACAGGATCAAAAGCTATTTTTTCACCGACGACAATTTCTGCCGCAACAAGAACTGGGAAGCGATCATGGACGGGCTGATCGAGATGCGGGAAAAAGACAACATGCCCATCCACTACATGATGCAGATCGATACCCAATCCCACAAGGTGCCGCGGTTTGTGGAAAAAGCGGGCCGGTCCGGATGCCAGCAGGCCTTCATCGGGATGGAAAGCCTGAATGAAGAGAACCTTATCGCGGTCCAGAAGACGCAGAACAAGACGGGGGAATTCCGGGACCTCGTGAACGCGTACCATTCGGTGGGCGTCGTGACGCATCTTTCCTACATCATCGGCTTTCCTTTCGATACGGTCGAGTCCGTGAAAAAAGATGTGGATCGGCTTGTTTCGCTGGGTTCCGGCCAGACCTCTTTTTTTATGATGACCCCGCTTCCCGGGGCGATGGATTTTAAATCGGTGATTGAGAGAAAGATGATCCGTGACGCAGACCTCAATAACTACGATACGTTCCATGAGACGCACCGGCATGCCCGCATGAACCCCGGGGAATGGCTTGAGTCCTATGAGGACGCCTGGCGGAAGTTCTATTCGGTCGAGAACATGAAGAAGATTCTCAGGAATATCGGCCGTGAGCCCTACTGGGGCGTCTTCTTCAATTTTATCTGGTACAAAAATGGTTTTGAGGTCGAAGGCGGTCATCCGATGATTCACGGGTTTATCCGTTTCAAAGGACGCCTGGAACGCCGCTCCGGTTTTCCCGTTGAGGGCCGCCGGGAATATTTCCGGCGTCGTATCAACGATGTCCGGTGCGTCATCAAGGGGTGGTGGAAGCTGGTAAAAGAACTTGAGGAGGTCTGGCTTGGGACACGCGCTCGCCGTCCCGACGATCAAAAGCTCGCGACAGTTCTCGAAAGCATGCCGGATCGCCACTGGCGTGAAATGTCGCTCGACCAGCTGAAGGAGGTCTATCGCCGGGCCGGTCTTGAGTCGCCTGCGGGATGGAAACTGTGGCTTTCCAGGGTCAATATTTTCCGCGATAACATTACGCCGACCCGCCGGGCGTTTGCTCTTTTCTGGGCGCATGAGGGCGAGAAGTTCCGCCACACGCAGTTTCTGCGCGTGAACTACCTGAAAATGATGTTCGCCCTGATCCAGGAAACGGCCCTCATAATCATGTTCATCCACGGCCTTCTGACCTGCGGGCATATCGGGGGACGGGATTCGTGAGTATGTTCGGACTGGATCCGCGGGTTTGGCCGGGCGTGATTGTTCTTCTGGCGATCCTCCTGGTCGCGCGGGCGGTCCGCTCCCGTTTCCTGTCGGTCCTTGTCCTGGTCGCGCTTCTTTTCCAGGTGGCTTTCTTCCGTGATTTTGCTCCCCGGACGCCGGCGGGGGATTCCGTCGTTTCCCCGGCCAGCGGGCGTGTCAGCACGATTGATACCGTCCGGGAAGGAAGATTCCTCAGGGAGGAGTGCTGGCGGATCCGGATCTTCCTGGCCCTCTGGAACGTCCACGTGACGCGCTCACCGATGGCGGGCACAGTGACCTGTCAGGAGCACGTCCCCGGCAAACACATCAACGTGCTGTTGCCCGGTTCGGCGGAAAAGAACGAGTCGAACTGGATCGGAATCCGCGGGGACGGCCGCAGCGCCCTGGTCCGTCAGATCACCGGCGCGATCGCTCGCCGCATCTATTCCGATGTCGGGCCCGGTGTCCGGGTCGAACGGGGCGGAAAACTGGGCGTCATTTGTTACGGCTCGACCGTCGAGCTTTATATCCCGAAGCGATTGTTTGAACCGTCCGTGAAAGTCGGGCAGGGCGTCAGGACGGGGGAGACCGTTCTCGGGTCGTGGAAGGAAGGAGTCCGGGCATGAAGAACCGGTTCTATTTTTCGACGGCTGCTTTTCCGAACATGATCACGATGCTGAATCTGATCGCCGGTTTTTTTTCGATCCTGCTCGCGACCTCCGGCAAGTATGAGTTTGCGGTCTGGCTGATCTTTCTCGCGCTGATCCTCGATTCGCTGGACGGTCATGTGGCCCGCATTTTCGGGAACGCGACCGATTTCGGTCGCGAACTTGATTCACTTGCCGATCTTGTGTCCTTTGTTGTCGCTCCCTGTTTTCTCGCCGCGACGGTCTTTTCGCCGGTCATGTCGGTCTGGATGCTTCTGGTCATCGTCTGTTTCCTGTCCGCGGGGGCGTTCCGTCTCGCGCGCTACAACATCAATCCGACCCGCGGCGGGTATTTTGAAGGGCTCCCGACGCCGGCGGCGGCGATGACGGTCTCGATGACGATCCTGGCGTTCCACAAGAACGCCTGGCAGAGCGATCCCTCGTTCGTGATCAGCGCCGTGTTCCTGATGACTGCGATCAGCTTTCTCATGGTGAGCGAGATCCCGTATCCGAAGGTGTCCGCCGTGAAGTTCAAGGTGTGGTGCCCGCTTTTTTTTCTCCAGCTTTTTCTCGCGATCTTCTTTTTCTTTTTCTTTAATGCCGAGACCGCTATTTCGGTGGTGTTCCTCGCGTTTCTCGCGATCGCGCCTTTCTATTGCACCGCCAGGAACGGTGCGTGCGCCGATGTCTCCGAAGCCGGGCAGGACGGAGATCTCCCATGCTCCTAGGTTTCATCGCAGGGTTTCTCGGGTCAAGTCTTGGCTGGCAGATCAACCTGCTCGCGATCCAGCGGGGGGTTCGTCGCGGGAAACTGGCGGCGCTCCTCGTCGGCTGCGGTGCCGTGACGGCGGATCTCATCTTCTTCTGGTTTGCGTTCACCGGGGCGAAGACGCTGATTAGTCACACCGAACATTGGGGATGGTTCCGCGCGGCCGGCATTGTTCTTTTGCTGGTCCTGGCGGCCCGGGCGTATTTTGTGCACGGGCGGCCCCGTCCCCGGACGCAGAAAGTGATTGCCGGGAATCCGACGCGGAATTTCCTGGTAGGGTTCCTCGTCGTGATCTTCAACCCCGCGGTTTTCCTGATGTGGCTCGGTATCCTGACCTTCCTCATCGGGCATTTTCCCGAAGCCCGGCGTCCGGCCTTTAAATGGTGCTTTTGCGGGGGGTTCATCCTCGGGTCGCTTTCCTGGTTTGGACCTCTGGCGTTCGTCCTCCTTGCCAAGATCAGGGAATGGGACGAAGCGCATCTTCATACCCTGTCACGGCTTTTGGCGGCGGTGCTGGTGGCCGTCGCGTTCCTCCTCGTGCTGGAAAAGATATAAAATCCTTCTTTTATTACTTTCTGTTGCCACCTTTTTGACGCTTTGATATACTTGGGCCGCCTCCCTCGTCTGAATGCGGTCGAAGGTATCGGTGAATCTCGGAGTTAGCCGTTCGTTTTGTCGTTGTCTTGATCTGTTTCTTTCAAAAATGAATCGTTACCGCTGTCGAGGCGGAACGATGTTTTTATAAGGGGTTGTGACCATGGCTATTCCTCCGAGGAAAAAGAAGACCGAAGGCAAGATCAAAAGTTCCAGGTCCGCACGGACGACGCATCGGGCAGAAACGAATGACCGCACGCCGGCCGTCAGAACCCCGCGCAAGAAAGCCCCTGTTACACGCGCTCCCAAAACGATCAAGCTTCCCGAAGCCCTCGAAAAGCCCGCGATCGTTCCCCTCAGCGCGGCCAAAGTCCGGCTGCCGCCCGTGCCTCAAACGGAGCTCCCGGAAAATTACGGCGACAACCAGATTTATCTTCTCGTCCGCGATCCTCATTGGATCTACTCTTATTGGGAGATCCAAAAGGACCATCAGGATGAGGTTCTGAAGAAGATCGGCGGAAGCTGGGACGGTGTCACCTCGATCCTCCGCGTTTTTGATGTGACGGACGGTTCAATGAACCCGCCTTATTTCGACATCGTCCTTCAGCACGCGGTTCGCAGCTGGTACATCAATGTGCAGCCGAATCACGCCTATGTCGTCGAGATCGGGCTCTTGCACCGCGATGGCCGCTATGCCTCGCTCGCGCGTTCGAATACGGTCCGGACGCCGCGTTCCGGGATGTCCGAAGTGATCGATGAGCAGTGGATGTCCGTCGACTGGGACAAGATGTACGCGCTTTCCGGCGGGTTCCAGGTCGGGAAGAGCTCGGCTGAACTCCGCAAGTTGATGGAAGAGCGACTCAAGGGCGCGATCAGCTCCGGATCGGGCGCGGGCCTGGTTTCGAGTATGGCCAGCCCGGTCAAGATCAAGAAACGCGGATTTTTCTTCTGGCTCGAATGCGAACTGATCATTTATGGGGGGACCGAACCCGACGCGACGGTCACGATGCAGGGGAGGACCGTCAAGCTCCGCCCGGACGGCACCTTCACGCTGCGCTATGCGCTGCCCGACGGAAAGTTCACGTTTGATTGTCACGCGCATTCCTCCGACGGCGTTGAGGAACGCGAGATCACTCCCGTTATCGGACGCAGCACGAAAAGACCCGCCCCGATCATTAAACGGGATTTCAAGAAGTAGTCCATGGAAAAAGGTTTTCTTTCCATCGTTCTTCACGCGCACCTTCCGTTCGTGCGCCACCCCGAACATGAGTTCTTCCTGGAAGAACTCTGGCTCTATGAGGCCATTACCGAGACCTATGTCCCGCTCATTCACATGATGGAGGGCCTGGAACGCGACCGCGTTCCGTGGCGGCTCACGATGTCGCTCACGCCCTCGCTCATGTCGATGCTTCGCGACGGACTCCTGCAGGACCGCTACGTTCGCCACATCGACAAGCTGATCGAACTGGTCAGCAAGGAGATCGAACGCACGCGATTCATGCCGCAGTTCCACGAAACGGCCCTCCACTACTATTGGGAGTTTACGCGCGCGAAAGACACGTTCGTGAATCGCTATCACCGGGACCTCACGCAGGCGTTCCGCCGGTTCCAGGACAAGGGACATCTCGAGATTATTACCTGCGGCGCGACGCACGGGTTCCTCCCGCTCATCAGCCGCACGGAGTCGGCCGTGCGCGGGCAGATCGAGACCGCGGCGAAACTCTACGAAGAGGTCCTCGGGCGGCGTCCGATCGGCATCTGGCTTCCCGAATGCGGTTATTATCCGGGCGTCGACAAGTTCCTGAAAGAACAGGGGATCCGGTATTTCCTGACCGACACGCACGGCATCCTTCACGCCTCACCCCGTCCGAAGTATGGCGTTTTCGCGCCGATCTTCTGCCCGACCGGCGTCGCCGCGTTCGGCCGCGACGTAGAATCGTCGAAACAGGTGTGGTCGGCGGTGGAGGGGTATCCGGGCGATCTGGATTACCGGGAGTTCTATCGCGACATCGGTTTTGATCTCGATTACGATTACATCCGTCCCTACATTTCGCCGGACGGTATTCGCGTGAACACGGGCATCAAATATTACCGGATCACGGGCGACACGGACGACAAGCAGCCGTATGTTCGCGCCTGGGCGATGGAAAAGGCCGCTTCTCACGCGGGCAACTTCATGTTCAATCGCGAAAAACAGGTCGAGTACCTTCACGACTTTATGGGCCGCAAGCCCCTGATCATCGCCCCCTATGACGCCGAGCTTTACGGTCACTGGTGGTATGAAGGTCCGGACTTCCTGAACTTTTTCATCCGCAAGAGCGCGTTCGATCAAAAGGTGTTCCGTCTGATCGCACCGTCGGATTATTTCAGGGAATACCCCGTCAACCAGGTCTCGACCCCTTCGTTCTCGAGTTGGGGGTGGAAGGGCTACAGCGAGACATGGTTGTCGGGATCGAACGACTGGATCTACCGGCACATCCACAAGGCGACACTGAGGATGAGCGAGCTTGCCGGACGTTTCCGGGGGCAGAACGGGGTGGTCGGACGCGCCCTGAAACAGGCCGCGCGTGAACTCTACCTCGCGCAATCGAGCGACTGGGCGTTCATCATGCATACGGGGACAATGGTGCCGTATGCCGTCAAGCGCACGAAAGATCATATCCTTAATTTCACGAAGATCTACGAGGACCTGATGAACGACCGGCTGGACGAGGCGTTCCTTAGGGATCTCGAACACAAGAACAATATTTTCCCGAACGTTGATTACAACATGTTCTGATCTCTCCGCTTTTTCCGGGGAGTTTTCAGCATCATAAAAAACAGAAAGGAACCGTCATGCAGGCTCAATATTACGCGATCGGCGAAACGGCGGGGAAAATTTACCGCCTTCTTGAACAAAAGGGCGAACAGACCGTGACAAAAGCCCAGAAAGAGATCGGCGCGGACGATGCCATCTTTTATCAGGCCCTCGGTTGGCTGGCTCGCGAGAACAACGTCAATTTCAACAAGTTAGGCAAGACCCTCAAGATTTCGCTCCTGACGCGGTAAGGTCCCTGAAAGATTTCAGACGGCCCTTGCTCCTTCGGGAGCCGGGGCCGTTTTTTTGTGGTCGCGGATGCCGCCGTGAATTCCGGGCGGCGTACGGTCTCCCGCATCAAGGAAACGGCGGAAAAACCGATAAACTACTGCCGAGAGCCTTAACATGAAAAAACATCCGCTGCTGATAGAGATTAACGCTTTTTTCTTCGTTTCCCGCATGTCCGAAAAGTATGGCAGGAAGCTGACCCTTGCCGCGATCCCCGGTGAGGAATGGCGCGCCTACGCGGAGCAGGGTTTCGATTATATCTGGCTCATGGGAGTCTGGACGCGGAGCCCCGGATCCCGGGCTCACGCCGCAAAAGAGCCGAACCTCCGGCACGCCTATGACCTGATCCTCGGCAAATGGACGGATAAGGATATCGCCGGTTCACCGTACGCGATCTACAACTACGAGCTGGACCCTTTCCTTGGCGGTCCGGAGGAATTGTTACGGCTGAAACTGACGCTGAACGGTATGGGGATGGGGCTTGTCGTGGATTTTGTCCCGAACCATCTCGGACTGGACCATCCCTGGACGATCACCTTTCCCGAACGGTTCGTGAACGCGAAGCCCGAGACCGTACGCGAACATCCCGAGTGGTTTTTCAACACGCCGATCGGCCGGAAGATCGCTCACGGGCGGGACCCCTATTTCCCGTCCTGGTGTGACACGGCGCAGGTCAATTTCTGGTCGCCGGAACTCCGGCAGGCCTGGCTTGAGACGCTCCTCATGATCGCGAAGGTGGCCGACGGCGTTCGTTGTGACATGGCGATGCTCGGGTTGAACGAGGTCTTTGACCGCGTGTGGGGCTCCCACATTGATACACCCCGTCTCCCGGAAGAGTTCTGGGGGCCGGTCATCGCGCGCGTCAAGAACGATTATCCGCGGTTCGTTTTCATGGGCGAAGCCTACTGGGACATGGACTGGCCGCTTATGCAGCAGGGGTTTGATTTTACTTATGACAAACGCCTCTACGACCGTTTGATGCATGACGCCCCCGATTCCGTCCGGGACCACGTCAGCGCCGATCCGGTTTACCGCGACAAATGTCTCCGGTTCATCGAGAACCATGATGAGGAACGGGCCCCCGTGACGTTCGGGCGCAGGAAGTCACAGGCCGCCGGAATCATCGCGGCGACCGTGCCGGGACTCCGTTTTTTCAATGACGGCCAGCTCGAAGGGCGGCGGATCCGGACACCGATCCACCTGGCCCGCGAACCCAAAGAGCCCGCGGATATCGAAACAGCCGACCTTTACCGGCGATTGCTCCGGTTCCTGAACAGTTCGGTGTCCCATGACGGGGAATGGCTCCCGCTCCAGTCGTACAAGGCGTGGGAGCGGAACGAAAGCTACCGGGGGATTCTCGCGTGGCTCTGGCAACTCGGGGAAAACTGGAAACTCGTGATCGTGAACTATTCCATGATCCGGGCCCAGGGCGTCATCTTTCTGCCGTACTCGCTCAATACGCGTGTTTTTATCCGGTTCCGGGACGCTCTCAAGGGCCAGGTTTACGAAAGAGCGGGCACCGAGCTCGCCCAGCGAGGGCTTTACATCGATCTTGAACCGTGGCAGGCGCACCTTTTTGACTTCAATACCTGATGAGAGACTTGGATATCTTTTTTTAATCTGCTAGTCTATCCGCCATTTGAAATGATCCTTTAATTTTCACCGAGAGGAAAGCATGCCTAAAACAAGAAAAAAGAAAACACCCGCAGCGTCCGCCGCCGAAGATGTCAAGCAGCTCTGGCACCTCGCGCCGAAGGATATGACGAAGGACGGCATCAAGGAGTCGTTCAGTTCCTGTCTTCAGTATGGCCTCGGCAAGGACCGTTACACGGCAACGTCCCGGGATGATTTCATGGCGCTCGGTATGGCGCTCCGGGATCGCCTCGTGGAGCGGTGGATCAAGACCCAGCAGCGCTATCATCGCCAGAAGACGAAGCGCGTCTATTATCTCTCCATGGAATTTCTCATCGGCCGGCTTCTCGGCAGCTATGTTCTGAACCTGAACCTCTGGGATGAGGCGCAGCAGGCGCTCGAGGAATTCGGCCTGGATTTCGACACGGTCCGCAACGAGGAGATGGACGCGGGTCTCGGGAACGGAGGCCTCGGACGCCTCGCCGCCTGTTTTCTCGATTCGATGGCGACGCTCGGTATCGCGGGGCACGGCTACGGGATCCGTTACGACTACGGCATCTTCAACCAGAAGATCATCAACGGGTATCAGGTGGAATCGCCCGATGAGTGGCTCAAACACGGCAATGCCTGGGAGTTCGCGCGCCCCGAGTACGCGCAGACGATCAAGTTCTACGGTAATACGAACATATATCATGACAAACAGGGGAAACTCCGCATGGAGTGGGTGAACACCGAGGACGTGATCGCGATGCCCTACGACATGCCGGTCCCCGGTTTCAGGAACGATGTCGTGAACACCCTCCGGCTCTGGTCCGCCCGCGGTTCGGAAGAGTTCAACTTCCAGTACTTCAACGACGGGGACTATGAGAACGCCGTTTACGAGAAGATGTTCTCGGAGAATATCTCAAAGGTGCTTTATCCCAACGACGCGACCTCGATGGGACGCGAGCTTCGGCTGAAGCAGGAGTATTTCTTCACGGCCGCTTCCATCGCCGACATCATCCGCCGGTTCAAGACGGACAATTCCGTTTTCCAGAATTTTCCCGACAAGGCCGCGATCCAGCTGAATGACACGCATCCCGCGCTCGCGGTTGCCGAGTTCATGCGGATCCTGCTGGACGAGGAACAGCTCGAGTGGGATACGGCGTGGGACCTTACCGTGCGGACGTTCGCCTACACGAACCACACCGTGATGCCCGAGGCGCTTGAGTGCTGGCCCATCCCGATGTTCGAAAAACTGCTCCCTCGCCACATGGAACTGATCTACGAGATCAATGACCGGTTCCTCAAGATGTTGGCCGCCGAATATCCCGGCGATACGGACCGTCTTCGCCGCATGTCCCTGATCGAAGAGGGGAACCCCAAGCGGATCCGGATGGCCCATCTCGCAATCATCGGGTCGCACTCCGTGAACGGTGTCTCCGCGCTCCATACCGAACTGATAAAGACCCAGCTCTTCAGGGATTTTTACGATGTTTTTCCGGAAAAGTTCAACAACAAGACGAACGGGATCGCGCACCGGCGCTGGCTTGTGAAATCGAACCGTTCGCTCACGAAGCTGATCACGGACGCGATCGGCGACGGATGGGAAAAAGACCTGGGCGGTCTCGAGAAACTGATCCCGATCCGCCGCGACAAACTACTGAAGAAGAAATGGCAGCAGGTGAAGCTCGAGAACAAGAAGGTTTTTGCGGACCTCATCCACAAAACACAGGGGATCATGATCAATCCGGAGTCCGTGTTTGATGTCCAGGTGAAGCGGATACACGAGTACAAGCGCCAGTCCCTTTTTATCCTGTACGCCATCTCGGAATACCTCAAGCTGCGCGAGAACCCTGCCGCGCATGTCACGCCGAGAACTTTTCTTTTCGGGGGCAAGGCGGCGCCGGGTTATTACATGGCGAAACTGATCATCAAGTTCATCAACAATGTTGCCAATATCGTCAACCACGACAAGGCAATCCACGACAAGCTCAAGATCGTATTCCTCGAAAATTACAGGGTGTCCCTGGCCGAGAAGATATTCCCGGCAAGCGATCTTTCCGAGCAGATCTCAACGGCCGGCACCGAGGCCTCGGGGACCGGTTGCATGAAGTTCATGATGAACGGCGCGCTCACGGTCGGGACGTATGACGGCGCTAATATCGAGATCGCGGAGGCGGTCGGCCTTCAGGATATCTACATGTTCGGCCTGCGAGCGAGTGAGGTGATGGAACTGAAGACGCGGGGTTACCATCCCGGCGCGTATATCGAAAAATCCCCGGTGCTCAGGGAGATTTTTCACCTGATCCGGAGCAATTTCTTCTCCCCGGCGGAGCGCGGAATCTTCGAGCCGCTGGTCCAGAGCCTCACGGTTTCGGACCCATTCCTCGTTTGCGCCGATTTTGAATCGTACTGCGCCATCCAAAAGCAGATCTCGGAGGATTACCAGGACCAGGACCGCTGGACCGAGAAGGCGATCCTGAACGTTGCGAAATCCGGGTATTTTTCAAGCGACCGGACGATTTGCGAATACGCGCGGGACATCTGGCAAGTGCCGACGAGTTTCTGCCCGCGGGCGCATCGCACCTAACCTTAAGGTGAGCCAGGAAAGGATCCTATGAAAAAGCCGGTCATGATTTTGTCCATTCTGATCGCGGTGGCGGTCATCAGTTTTTTTATCGCGAAGCCGTTCCTGCAGTCCTTCCGGAGTTCGTTTCGCAAAGGCTACGAGGAAAGCTTTCTCGGGAATTTTCGGGAAAGTTTCATGAAAAGCTGTGTTGCCGGCGATCCCTCCCCGCGAAAAACGGCGCTCTGCGCTTGCGTGGTCGACCGGGCCGTCAGGGAGTTGTCGGTGAAACAGCTCGGTGACCAGGCGTTCGCCCTTGATTACATAAAAAAGAATATCGCGCCAGTCTGTCTTGAGATGGAGACGGCCCGTTAAGAACGGCCGGGTGTCCGGGCTCCGCGTCAGTCCTCTTTCGGAAGCTTCCGCAACGTGGAAAGAAAGCCCCAATCGCGCCCCCTGCCGAGCATCGGACGGATCCCCACCACGCTGAAGAAGAGTTCCGCGCTCGAGACCTTCTTTTGCGTCACCCGCACTTCATGAAAACGCTTCGAAAGGATGAAGTGGGAGGCCAGCCGCAGGACGCCCGAGATCAAAAAAAGCGTGAGGATCCGCGAGCCGTGGAAGGGCGGGAGATGTTCCGCCAGGTAGCCCCCCGCGATCGCTCCGAGGAATGTCGCAATGCCGTTAATAAAGGTGAAATAACTGATGCAGCGGAGCCTCTTTCCCGGGGTGACCGCGTCGTAGATGAAGTTCAGTGAACAGAGATTGAACCCTCCCCAGACGAATCCCGAGAAGATCTCGATTGCGAAAAGGTAGACAAGGTTCGGCGAGAATATCCAGAGAATCGGGATCAACGGAATCAGGAAGCTCGTGAGCTTCAGCACCCGTGCGTTCCCGATCGCGTCGGCGTGCCGGCCCCAGATCGGGAATGAGAAAAGCCCCGCGACCACCGCGCCGAGATGGACGAACATGAAGATGAGATAGTTGAAGTGCAGGTCGCGGATCATGTAGACGCTGAAGAACGGAGCCGCGAGGTTGGTCGCGAAGGTGATGCTTGCCGCGTAGAGCACGAATTTGACGAAATTGCTTTCCCGGAAACGGCGCAGGAACATGAAGAACGTGAATTCATCGGACGGTGTGGTGCGCTGGGGAATGTCCTCCATGCGGGCCATCAGGACGGAAGAGGCCATTCGCGCCACGGCCGCGAGTCCGACGAGGATCGCGAAGCCGAGGGCCGTTGAGATTCCCCGGAAACTGAAGAGCAGTATGCCCCCGAGCACCGTCCCCGCGACGCCGGCAATGCCGACGATGCTGGACCGCCATCCGAAATATTTCCCGCGATCCTCGGGCGGAAGATAATCGCTCATCAGGCTTCCCCAGACGGTTCCGATCAGGCTCCCGATGACGCGGAAAAGCGATATGAGGGCGATCAGAAAAAGGATCCGGCTGGGGAATCTGCCCAGCGCGAGTCCCGCGACCGGAAGCAGGATAGCCGACTGCAGGGCGGCGCCTTTGACGAGATAGCGGAGGCGGCTGCCGAGAGCGCGGACCACGCGAACGGCGAAGAATTGCGCAAAGGAGCCGAGAAGATTCGGGATGGCGACCAGGAATCCGATGCCGACGGGGAAGGCGCCGAGAAAAAGGCCGAGGGGAATCAGGTATTCGTCGATCATGGATTGCATTGCCGCGGCCGGAATCCCTTCCTTCCAGGAAAGGTCCAGGCTTCTGAAATGCGGATTTTGTCTGAAATGTTCGAGTGTTTTTGGCATCAGTTCCTCGCTCCGTTATTTATCGGCCTTCAGCGTGTTCTCCCTGACTGCCGGGGAAGGGATCGCGAGGCGGGTTGCGATGACGGGAAAACCAATCGAGCGCGTGACCGATCCAACCTGCGAGGTTGGATCGGTTCCGGATCGGTTCAAATGTCATTATTCATGGATCAATGGAGGTGTTTGAGATGAAAAAATCTGTGGCCCTGCTTGCGATCTTTGCGCTTGTGCTCTCACCCGTGACGCCTGCGGCGAGGGCGGCGACATATACGGTTACGACCAATGCCGACAGCGGCGCGGGGTCCCTTCGCCAGGCGATCGCTGACGCCAATGCAGGGCCTGGCCCACTCGTACACACCATTGCTTTTTCCGGCGCGATCGGCACGATCAATCTTCTGAGCGCGTTGCCTTCCATCACCACCCAGCTTATTTTCGATCTTTCGGGGGCCATCGGCACGGTGACGCTGGCAGGCAACACCATGGATGCCACTAACAATATAGGTCTTAATGGTGGCGCTGCAGGTGGTACCCTGGCGATCGGTACGGGGGCGG